>Ga0247765_1000012_pt1 | contig 128907 bp, 142 predicted proteins | sample UWRJL106311C6_FD_179949 | JGI IMG/M metagenome (GOLD analysis project Ga0247765, IMG submission 179949) | Plant litter microbial communities from Arlington Agricultural Research Station in Wisconsin, United States - UWRJ-L106-311C-6 | ecosystem: Environmental > Terrestrial > Plant litter >... | reverse complement strand
AACCGGAGGTTCCCCCCCGCTGCCCCGGACCCGGCTTGGCTTTCGCTAGAGATCGGCCCTATCGGCGGCTGCAACCGAGCCCCATTATTTTCCAGAACACTTTTTCCTAATTGTCCCTCCCCGGAGGTCCACCATCTCCGAGGACGACGAGCATGAAGACAAATTGGACTCCGATCTCGATCTGGCATTCCCGTCCGGTTTCATCCGCCCCAGCGCCTTCCATCGATCGAATTTCGCTGCACAATGGCCAAAGGAAGCGGACGTCTCATACAGGCACAAAAAGCTGCGAAGCAACAGCAACGACAACAGCATAGCAGCAAACGACAGAAAATCTCATCGTCCCCCCATTCCGCCCGTCCCAAGAACAAAAAACAAGCCCCCCAGACCAAAGCCCACACGATACCGACCATCCCCTTCTCCCCCTCGCATGCTATCCTCCTCGTTGGCGAAGGGGATGTCTCCTTCGCCGCTTCCCTCGCCACCCACCACCGCTGCACCAACCTAACCGCCACGGTTTTCGAGAAAGACCATGCCGCCCTCCTCGCCAAGTACCCACATGCCGGAGCCAACCTTGCAGCATTAGAATCCCAACCGGGGTGTCGCATCCTCTACGGAATTGACGCGCGGAAGATGGCGCCGTTTATGGCTTCTCTTCCTCCTCTTAAAAAAAACGGCAGCGACAAAGAAAAGAAAGTCAGAGACAGGGAGAGAGAAAAGGTCGGCGCCATGGACCGCATCCTATTCAACTTCCCGCACGTGGGCGGGAAGAGCACCGATGTCAACCGGCAGGTGCGGTTCAATCAGGAATTGCTGGTGGATTTTTTCCGCTGTGCGCTGCGCTGTCTAGCGCCGAGGGGGAAGGTGGTGGTGACGCTGTTTGAAGGGGAGCCGTATACGCTGTGGAACATAAGGGATTTGGCGAGGCATGCAGGGTTAGCGGTGGAGAGGAGCTTTGTCTTTCGCGCGGAAGCGTATCCGGGTTATCGCCATGCGAGAACACTGGGAATTGTGAAGAAGAAGGACGGCGGGGCGAGTGAGACAGGCTGGAGGGGAGAGGAGAGGATGGCAAGGAGTTATGTGTTTGTGAGAAAGGGGGAGGAAGCGGCTGTGGGGCAGAAGAGGAAGAGGAAGAAGGGAAGTGTGGAGAGTGATAGTAGTGAGAGCGAGAGTGGGGGTGGTGGGAACGATAGTGAGGAGGAGCAAGATGCTGGAAATGGAAATGATAGTGAGGATGCGCAGTGGGAGGGGGTGAGTGCTGATGAAGATGAAGAGAAGGGAGGTAGCGGCCAAGATGAAGGCGATCCAAGGAAGAGGGGGGAAGACGCCAACGAGGGCGAAGAGAGTGAGCAGGAGGACGATGGCAAGTATGATTGACGCTCAGCAGTCATGGCAAACTTCAAGCGACAGCATCACGGCAGCGACGGCGGGGCGGGATTCCCATCAGCCATATATACTCCGGAAAGCAGTGTGCCGGTAGACCGGAGCCTCAAGATCCATATCTCTTGGTAACGAGATACCGACAGGTGGAACGGGCCGGATCGGCACCCGGAGGGAAATTCTTGGCAGGATTCGGAAGCGGAGGACCTGGCTCCGACAAGTAGCCTATCTCATGCATGGCCCGACGCACTAGGTATGATATGGCGGCATGCGCAAGTCACAAATGACATGGCTGCATCCGAGACCGAACGGGTTAAAGGAAGCAATACAGAACAGGGAGGGAAGAGAAAACGACGAGAGCACACTTTTGATCGCTCAACCAGTCAAAACCCCGTTCTTTACTTGCATTGCATATGCAAATCGAACTCGACCGGTGCAGTCAGGCAAAGCAAGCAACGCAAGCAAACACAGCATGCAGCAGTGGACGACGAATGGGTATCCGCACATAACCGCTCCCGGGATCCAGTTGGTCAACGTTGTGGGTGGTGGGTATTTGTGGCGTCAGCTTCCTGTTTTTTTTTCTGTCCAGGTCTGACAGTTCTTCAGCTGAACAGGTCCAGTTGCAGAATGCAGGAGAGAAAGAAACACACCCCTGACACAGTATCCAGAACGTACCGCCATGCCCCGACAAGTCTCCTGCAAACAACCGTTGTATCTATCTCTAGGGCGAATGAGGCATGTTGCCTTTGAGTGCACATGCACACTCCTCGACCGCCCCTCTTTTCTATTAATTTACCTCGGCCTTTGGCACGGGTTTCCATACCTTGTCCTCACTTCACTACCTTGCTTCTGCTTAGTGTTTTTCTGGAGTGGAAAAAATCCCATTGCAGGACACACACACATCTCCACCTCCCGGACAAGAAAAAAAAAGGCAAAACCTTCCGGTTCCCGGTCTCAACTTCCAACCCATGTCCATGTCTCCATGTCTTCATGTTTCCCCTACCCATGTCTCTCTCTCTCTCTCTCTCTCTCTCTTGCGTCTCGCTCGGTGCACTCACTGCCGATACCCGCATATCATCCATCCCATCCATATGTTTCCCTTGCCACCCTCCGAGAGGCGTCCGTCATGAAACCTGAAGTTTCTATAGAACGGACCGATACGTAACGTAGCTTTATCTTTATCTTTTCCCCTTTCTGTTGACGAGTGGTGTTTCTCTCAAAGGGGAATGTGTTGCAGATGGTGTCATGCCAGGTTTTTTTCTCTCCCCTTCTGGGAGTCTTTATAGGTATCTTACCACCCCCCTCCCCTGGCTGAAGAGTGATCCTGTCGTCGCTCGGGCCGATAGTTGCAGCACTGCACTGCGGCGAGGTGAGGTGTCATCCAGCGATGCTTGTTTTCCTCTCTTCTGTCATATTTTTTCTTTTCCTACTTACACCTACACGTACTGCACATTGTTTGGGCAATAGCCTGACCCCATGGCAGAGTGGTATTGTACCTCCTTGCTTTCAACCCCGGGGAGTGGAAGGATACATGTACTTGGGAGGGAAACACCAGTGGCGGGGGACAAGACTAACGGTAAGGCGAATCAGGTCAACCCAGGGCAGGCCGGTCAGTTCATGGCCGCGGAAGGAGCTGGGAGGCTAGAACCTGGTAACCGGGACGGCCGCTGCCTTCCCCGACGACCAGCCCAGACTGAAGTAGAGAAAAATGACATGTCACGAACATGAACAGGCCAGCGCTGCAGAATCAACTCAGCTCGTACTTAGCGTCGTCCAAACCAGACAGACGAGACTGGCGAGACCAGACTTTTTGCCTTGCCTGCCTCGTCTTGGCTTAGTCTGGTCTTGCGCGCACTTCTTGTCTCGCACAAACGAGAAAAAAAAGAGTTGTGAATCACCGAGGTACCCACCTACGTCGCCGCGGGGGGAGGAAAAAGAAGGGCATGGCACACTCGAGACACTTGACATACTTGACGCCCTGCCAGACCTTGTATTCCCTCTCCTTCGTGAAACCCTCCGTTTCTACACCTGACCCGTCGCATGACACCCTTCGTGTCTCTAGCCAGCCAGTTCACTTTGCCTCCTCGCCCCGCCACCCTTCCTCACATGAACCAGCAACTCAAAGCCGTCGATGGCCAGGAAGACAAAGTTGGGTGGGGGGGGGCAAGAGAGACTGTCGTCACGCAGTCCTGCTGTCAAACCACAGCCCGGTTGATTCTTTGACATCATTTCGGACACCATGTCACAAATTATGCAGCTAATCTTGTAGACCTTGGTGGTCACCACCTAACTAAGGCAACTAACTCTCTATCCTCGCCGTTCACAATACCACCCACCCAGTCGTAATTACACCAAATCTTGGGATCAAAATCTTGACACCCCCTTGAAAAAAAACACCACGTCGCACCTAACCTCGTAAACCTCGAAGATCTAGGTAGGTAATCTTGCACAAACCCTCCTCCATGATAACCAAATCTGGGAAGCACCTTAGGTAGGTAGGTAGGTACCTAGGAAGTCAACTGTGTGTGTGGCCCGGCTTTGACAAACCTGCTGAATAAAACCAGACCAGACCACACCACGGTCTCCCACCCCGTCTCGTCATTCTACACTAGCACCACTAGCATCTCCGGATCCTCTCCACCAGCCATTCGTGACCTGTCATTTTCATTTTCATTTTTCGTAAATGCTGTGACAGGGACTTCTGTGTCGGTTTGAGCCGAGGGTGGGAGGGTGGGGGTGTTGACAAAAGGACAGGAGTGGGGAGAATCGAGAAGGGGTATATGTGGGGGGTGGCCTGGGCGAGCGGGTGGGTGGTTGGGTGAGCAGGTGGTCTATTCTATTTGGTGGGTGGTGGTCTGACGAGTGGGCGAGCGGTCTGGCTTGGTCCAGGCGCTGGGACGGATGTGATGATGAGGGTTTGGATTTGATCGGCTGGTTGAGATCGGGCGGGTGGAGATCGATGAGGTAGATTGTGTGTTGCGGGTTGGGGGGGAAGGGGGGGGAGGGTGGGAGCAATGGGTTGGGTAGTTGGCTTCCCCCGTTTTCTGTCTCTCTATGTCTCTCGTCTGCTCTCTCTGCCTTGTTCTCTCCTCCATTACATTCTCCATCATCCTCCCAGTAATGTTTTTTCAGAGTTGACCGTCCCCCCTCTTCGGTGTCCAGCAGCCAGCTATCTTGTTTCAAACACCTCTTGGTCCATTGCCTTCTCTCCCTTTCCCTTAGGTAGTCTCCGTCAGCAAGAGAGATCAGACACATGCAATCGTAGTTTGAAGCCCCTTCGATGTCTGAGGGATCGTGTCACCAAGTGAGAGCCTAAGGGACTACTGGACAAAGTACCTAGGTTTGTAATCCCGGTTGCACTGTATTTCCACCCAGGTAAGGTGGCTACCGACTCCCTCACCCAATGCCGTCGAATCAGGTGGGAATTGACCTGCTTTGCTGCCACACCTCCCTATCCTCAGCCACAATACAAACGCGTTTGAACTCGGTCGGAGCTGCTCTTGCACTAAGCTTTATCCCCCAAAGTAAATTCAAGATAGATACTAAATCAAAATGCCCCCCCCATAGCAATACTTTGACCGAAGAGATAATAAAAACAACCACAATACTCAGATTCGGTCTTCTTCCAAAACACCGATCCATTCGCCAACAGATGAAAAGAAGGGGGGGGGGGGGGGGGGATCCCAAAAAACAGGGACCGAGCCGGGTATATCTCGCCGAAATGCCACGTGTATCCCCTCGCGACCCATCCGAAAAACTCCTCCTTAGAGAAATAATTAAGTAGGTATTGGTCGTGATCCGCCTTGTGATTCCCTCCCTCGGCAGGCCTTTCTGCCTCCTTTTTGCTAACCGGTGTCGCAATCTATCTCCCGAACATCTGGTACAAAGAAACGAGATCATCGGAGTCATCTTGTCATCTTCTCTCCATCCTAGTGCATCGCGTTCCTGTTAATGGGGTCCATCTTGATGCTGCTGTTAGCGTCTTGCGTCGTCAGATAATTCGGGTACCCTGGACCGTGACTAACTGGGTTCTGCCCGACGTTGTTGCCCCGGTAAACATCTCCGGCACTGGCCACGTTGTGGAACTGGGAGCCGAGATACTGCGATCCCTGACCGAGCGAAACCCCGGGTGGGCCGACAAAGGGCCCTGCCGACCCCCCGGGCCCTGGCTGGTGCGCGGGGAACGAGTAGAGCGCGGCGCTTGGCGGCGCTGTTGTTGTTTGCTGCCAACTCGGCCCATAGATACCAGTCGCTGACGCGCCAGAGAGGCCCGAAGGGTTCGAAAACTCTGCTCCGGCCGAACTGAACATGGATGGTGTCCGCCGACTGTTATCATGCGAGCCAGCCATCAACTCTGGTATATGTATAGGAGCGTGACCCTGCATCGCACCGCTTTCGACATATCCGTGTTGACCAGATGCCAAGTCCCCGGGCAGAATCGGCGGCGGAAACTGCGGGCCTCGGACAGGGATATCGCCCATGAATGGCGGTGCAGGTCGCAGGTTGGGCACCGGGCTGTGGCCGCTACTTGTTGCCGATATCACGCTATGAGGACCCGACACCTTTGGCGGCGAGACACGCGACGATCGCACCGAGCCCTCGTCTCCGTCGTCTTCCCGATCCGACTGGAGTCCGTCGGGTGTCTTGTCATCCGACATAACAAAGACTTCGGTACCAGCATCTATCTCTCCTCTCTTGTACTGTTCTTCTGTCTTCGCCACTTTGAAGATCTCTTTGAGGTACGGCTTCTTCTTCGCATTGCCATTCTTGCCGTTGTCGTTGAAGAACCCGGATAATGACTCCATAGTAAGCTCCTCCAGCTTTGTAATGTTCAAACCAAGCTTCTGGATGTCCGGGTGCTGAGTCGCGTTAGGCTCGATGATGAGCCGCAGAATGTGGACCAGAAGGTGGACTCGTTCTGCTGTCAGTTAGCGGCATGCTGGGGAGGCAGGGCTAGGGAACTGTGCTATGCCGACCTTTCTTCAGGAGATGATCAGGCTCTACGTGGCGGACTTTGTCATCCTTGGTCGGACCCCAAGGCTTCGGCCACCAGTCGGGAGCTTTCTCATCCCCGGCTGTGTAGGGGTTGTGCGTCTGCTTCTTGGGCGCAACCGCCTTGACCCAGATCTTGGCAATGAGCTTGCAGGCGTTTTGCTGGATAGTACGAAATCTCATGCCATAAAATTCCCACACCTCATCCGAATTGCCAATCCTGATGCCTTTCTTGGATCGGACGATAATGGGTGGTTCATCGTCGTCAGGTAGGCGGCGATTCGGGGCGATCCGGTGCCTCTTGCGGTGTCGGTTGCCCATAGGGAACTCCTCGTCTGATTGGTCAACCATGACATGACCCCGATGGCGATGTCCAGCACGGGCTCGCCTCGAATACTCCAATACATCGCGCTGGTAGTAGACATCTTCGTAGGGGATCACTGGCTCATTGGGGAGCGGCGCTGCTATACGTCAATAGCTGCCTCAGTGCACCTTCCGGGGCAAAACTTTACTTGACAGGCCCCGTTTCTGAAACTGCAAAAACCGCTTCATCTGGAATAGGTTCTGAGCCCCATCTCGCGGGAGCGGTTCAGGACCCGAAAAATAAGCCACTTCATTCTCATCGGTGAGTACAGCGAGAAAGTAACTCTGAGCGTTGATTTGGCAATGTTCACGGAGTGCCCGGTCGATGGGCTAAAGGAAGGTCAGAGGACGGCCAAATCCAGATCATAACAGAAGAATCGAGACGTACCATAGGAGGAGCCCTAATGGCTGCTTGGTCGTAAAATCGGCCGTCATCCGGCACATGCTCCGCGCCAGGCCTCTCGGATTGCCAATGGGACCGAGAGTACGGAAGATTGCGAGGCCAGTCGTTACCCATGGCTGCACTTGTCTTCAGGCGGGATACGCCGAGGAGAGATAAGGCGGCGTGACGAGAAAGGCCCAAGTCTGCATGCAGCTTGACGTGATTCGTAGTTCAAACGGTCCGACCCTGCGAAGCAGGAGAGCTGGCGAGAAAGAGTGCAGAGGTAGCGTATATTCTCTCTCTCTCCACCTGGTCGAAGTAGGAAACAAAACTGAGACAACGGGAATCTTTTTTCTTAAAAGAAAAAAAAGGCCACGAGGACGGAGCCCTTGCACCGTCGAAAGGTGACAAGGGTGTCGGTCTCTGGCTATAAACAAGACACAGATGGGCGCCTGGCTCGAGTTCGACTCCTCCTTCTGGCCGGGGCGGCACTCAGAGCCTGGGTGGGCTTGAGGTCAGAAGTGTCTGCAGCGTGGGGAACTGAAGTACTGCATTCCCGCTCGCTCGGTGAGTTGCATGCAACAGTCCCTCAGACAACCCAGTCAGGGCGATAGTGGGTGATTCGCGGGAGGCGGATGCCTGCTGCCAGCCGAGATAGAAGCCGGAATCCAGGGCCAAACAGAGAAAAGATCAGGGGAGGCTAGCGGTTGTTGACGAGGTAGGCAATAATCTGGTGGTTTCCCTTTCGATCAGGGATCGCTAGGCTGGCGAGAAACAAAGAAAGTAGACGGGGCGGTGATTAGAGGACGTGCTCCGGGTGTTTGCGCCCCGTTCTGAGGTGGGGACGATGGGGATGATGGAGAGTCAAACGGACGAGTTGGCAATTCGGAGCTCGGGGGAAGATTAACAAGAGCCGGCTGACAGCGGCCTTTGTCTCTTGTTGTCCGAGCGATGGGACAGCAACCAGCCAACTGTGACAGCTCGCTTGCTGATCTGGCGCTTAGGGGTTGTAGTTAGGGGTTGTGTTGTTTGGCGGTTGTGGTGGAAGGACTGTGTCAATGGTGGTGGCTGAGAGGTGTGTGGAGGGCGCCCCCTACGCCGCAGGAGATGCTGGACTGGAAAGAGAACTAGATGCTGTTGTTGGCAGGCAGCCTCTTTTAGGAAAACGACAGAAGAGTGAGTGATCTCTATCTACCAAGGACCAGGAACGATACTGGCAGCTGGCCTGGGTCAGGGGAGAATCTGCCGAAAACTGAAAAGCGGGAGTTGGTCGATCAAGTGGACGGACAGGATTGGGAATCCGTCAGCCGTTCAGCACCCCTTCTCTGTCTGAGCGACCAGGGACACTTAATTACCCCAAATCGAGTTTCCCGGCGGCGACGGGAGAGTGCAGATGCAAGTGGGGACAACTCCAGACAGCTCTGAAATGCTCACGAAGGATGTCGACACTGGAGCAAGACCTGTTTCGAGCACTCGAGTGGGGCTATACGCCTTTATCTTCGCTGCTGGTCCGCTTCTCGGTATTTCTTTGCCTCGTGCTCAATTGGAAATCTCTCAGAATTTTAGACACTGGGAGCGAGTGGGTGGGCGAGAGTGACTGTGATGGAGGATTGACAGACAGTTGATAGGTTCGTGAAAGGGGCGCCGCCTTGCGCTGTAATTGGGTGCTGGCCGCGGTGGACAGGTGAGGGCCGGGCTGCCAGAAAAAGCAAAGTTGCTGCTTCTGAGGCACAATGGCAAAATGTTTGGCCTTCTACGCGTCTCTGGGAGACGAGCGAAGCAGAGGGTAATGCCGACCAACGCCTCTGGAATCGGTGTAAACGTTGTAGCTATTCATACGAGCACGAGAGAAGGAGTCTAGAGGGCAGCGGCAGCCAAATACAAAAATACGGAACCTGGTTGCACACCAGTGACTGTGAGCAGGACAGGGTTGTGATGATAAGGCTTGGGCCTTTTTGGAGGAACCTGGAGAGGGGGGTGTGGGTGGGGAGTCTCAGGCCTGGGGTACATAGTAAACGCCCAGCCAAAATAGTCGTAGCCGCAGGTTGGGACCGGGGAGGGGGTGGCTCGAGGGCAGTACACTCAGGTGTCGTGGTAAGAGAGAGCCACTCGCATCGTCACCCAACGTCCACGAGGGACCGACCAGCCAGAGACGCCGCGGCCATGATTGCGACAACACACAGCAGCAACGTGCTTGGTGCTCGACGCTTGATCATCCGCAACGAGGACGGGCTCCGAGTTGAGTGGACGGTGCGCGGCGGGCAACGACAAGCTATGGCCGGGGTTTGCAGGCAACGAACCGGCATCCAAGGCGGTTGCCGGCCGTGCAAGTGACAAGACGACGAGGATGGCGACTCGGCAGTGACTTGGTGGTTTTTGCGTCGCACTGTCGAGCCCATGTAGCCTTGTACTTTTACTTTGAGCCTTTGTCGAATTATTTCGACCGGTGGGTGCGAGTGTACGGTTTGCAGGCGGTGGGGCACTACAGTCTGCCTGCATCAGGTTTGCCAGGGACGCAGAGGGTACGTATCCTCGGAGGCGTGCTTCTTTCTGCAGAAACAGCAGACACTGTGGCAGCGGTAAACGTCAGTTAGTTAGCTGGCGGCTGCAGCATCAACCAGAGGGAGGCCCAACAAGCGGGGCCATTCCGTCAGCGCAGACAGACGTTCAGAAAACCCATCGCGGTAAGATGCCGAGCAAGCGAACGAGGTACTGCTGCAGGCAGCTGTGGTAAAGGAAGTCAACCATCGCCTCCTCCAGTCGTCGCGACACCCCATGGACAATTCCACTTCTGCGTTGGTATACGTGCGGTCTGCTCATGATTGAATCCCAAATGCCGAGTGTTTTTGTTCACTGTGTATGCCCCATCCGAGCACGGCGACAGCGAGGGGAAGGACACTGAGAGCGAGCGCCTGCTTATGAAAGGAAACAATATTCACCCCCAACTCCGCTGCGATGGAAGAAGGATTTGATGCAGAGGCAGGCCCCAGGTGCCGCTGATGAGGTGCCCACGCGGGACGCCCCTTCCGACCGATGAACGGCGTCGGCGATCTGCCGCAGGGATTCTGACGAGAGCAGAAGAAAGGTAAAAAGTAGGTGAAAGTAACGCGGGATGAAAAAGAAACCATAGCCAACCTCGAGAGCTTAGAGGGTTGTAACGTTAGTGGTCAGGTTTTTTGCAACGCCCAAGAGACGGGGCAAGTGCAAGAACGCAGTGCATGAATGTGGGCAGTGCACCCCCGTCGCTGACCAGGGGGCTAGCTTCTCACCTCTTGCTCTGTCTGCTTTGGCGTAATTCTGCGCTGGCCAACACTACACACCTAATATTCAACTGCTGCGAGCCCTGACCCGTGCCGGAATCGTCGAAAGACTGGTACAGCTGCGGTGGGTCTCACGGTGCAACACTGAACGGACGGGAGTTTCCCCTTGACATTCTGGATTCCCATTGTCCCGCGAGACTTCGTTTCTTGTTGGGATTTCCCAACTCGTGGTGCCCAGAGGAGCCGTGAGTGGAGATCATCAGCAGCACTGGCCCCCATCTTGCAGCTGTCATCCCGCTAACGAGAATCACGACGGTCCGGATTCGCGAGTGCTGCTGCAGCGGCCGCCACCGTTTGGCTTTCTTCAGAGTGCTCGCCAGGTTCCGCTACTGGTCCGCTCCGTCTGACGGAGACTTGCCGCAACGCACCCGTCGCAGCAATCAGAATCCACAGACAGCTTGGACTAGGTCCTTGGCTGCACGTCGTACAGGACGGGATAGGTCTTGACCTCATTATTCCACCAGATTGGTGTTTGGAGCAAGATGGTCATTGCCTCCAGGGTTCTCTTGTTCTCCATCTCCTAACGTTTCCCACGCTGCGAGACGCCATTATGGGTAGGACGCGCAGTCTGCACGGCACCCTTCTGGGAGGATGACGGGCGTCCGGGATACGTGCCGTGACACCCAAGCCAATGTTTGCTTGTTGCAACTTGCTCCCAGTGCCAGGCCGCCTGCGTCAGCCACTTGTAGCTACCGGAAACCCAATACGTATGACCCCTGCTTCAATAACCAACCGAGATCTAGATCAGGGTATTGTCGGTGGGGCTTCTCCCCTCGGTCGACCTTTTGTTTGCGTCTCTGCGTTCTCTGATACAGCTAAATCCAGAGTCCTGTGGTTATTTCCCCGATGTTGTGCAAACACGTGTTCAGCCCCGCGGTTCTTAGGCATGATCAATTCTAACGGTGCAAGAGCGAAGATGAGTAACGGAGAAGAAAAAAGGTATGGCGATGGAGACGGAGGAAGACGGGCTGAAGATGGGAATCTAATGGCCTGCTAACGGGTGAAGTGGGAGCAAAAGAGCGAGAGAGGGATCGATACTTTGCGAAGGAGCTTTGGTGACTTGTACTTACCCAAAGGGGCACGAGATTTCCCCATTCGGTACTAGCGTCAGACGCTAGATCCCCGCAGGATCTTGGCACAAGAGGGCAGGCGGGAATGCAGGGGGTACCAATCCCGAGTCGGAACATGGGGCTGCTCATTTTAATCGATGATGGTCGCTCCAAGCTCATGGAATTCATCCCATACCAGGTCTGACATAAGTTTGAAACATTTTGCTTCACGCAGGATACTTGCAAAGGCTCCCAGTCATCAATGCAGTGTGTCTAACTTGCAGTGCGGTGCCCTCAACACGGGTTGAGACTGCCTGGGCTGAGCTCGATGCTCCCAGCACGTGCTGCATGGGTGCATCGGGACTTATTCGGATGGCTATTCGTAGTACTCTCCAGATTGACACCTCACCTTCTTCTTTGCAGCCCATACTGCAAAGTGCATGTTTTCCGCGTTCGGAAATACAGGTGATGCAATTGATGCCCACCCGGCCGAGCTGTCCGGCAAGGCTTGCTTGACTAGAGGTTCGGGCGGAAACGTCTTGTAGTTAGGACAGCAGGTAGTTAGCGTTGATTCTCCATACCGCTGTGATCCACAACGTGGGGGTGTCTACCTGTCCCAACGTTCCGTCCCAGAAGTTTCTGAGCCGACTGTGATAAAAGGAGCTATTGATTCCGGGGCGCCGAGCGTGTCAAAATCCTCGCTGAGGTGGAAGGAAGGCCCAGAAGGTTTCCTTTGGGTTGGATGGGGAAGTCGAAAAGCCAGTCGATGTGTGAAACAGCAGGCACAACCTAATTAGGAAAGGTGGCGTGTAAGCAGGGTTCATCGCGATCAACCTTAAACGGCTTGTGACTCGCTCGGCAGAGACTTTGGTGGCACACTGAGAATGCAAAGCAGTCTAAGGAAGCTCCCCGATTGCTGGCGAGGAATTAATTGAAGATGGTGGGTATGCTGGTGCGATGCATCTCAACCCAAACTGATGAGGTGGAAGCCAGCGAATGCTTCTGGATGCAGTCGAGCCTGCCATTTTCGCAATCGGCAAATGACAGCTTTCTCCCCGGAGCTTCTCCACCATCCCTTTCACACTGGACGGGCGGCGAACCGGTCAGGTCATGAAGACGGTCGATTTTTGAAGGCGTCTCGGTACTGCAGCTGTTTCCCAAAGAGATGTGAATCTCTCGGCCTAGCAACTGGCTACGCGAATCGGGTCTGCCGCGCGCTGCCGCAAGCTGCCGCGTTCAGAAGCGAGCACCCATACGGAGCCATGTGCAGACACTAGTTGCATTATTTCTAAGGCAAGGCAAGGCCAGGCCTTCATGACAACGACTCTCGCAGTGGCTGTGTGTGATTGTGCGCCACTGCCCGTATATTTGGCCTCAAAAGCACCGATTCGTGTCGAGAGTGCCCGCGTCATAGACTGGTGAGTTATAAAGTGACTGTGTAATAGTCGTGCATTGAGCTGCTGGTTAAAGCTCTCGAGAGACTTCCAGGGTCTAGTTAACCCGCTAGTTGCCGACACTAGGTGAACAACTCTAGTAACAACGTCAGTAGTCTTGTAAACCTTGTAAAGGTAAAGCCAAGTACGCACAACATACTTCGTAGTTGTTAAAGATAGAAAGCACCCACTCCATTGCCCCCACCAAACCCCACCAAGTCATACCATTGCCCCTCAAGCACTGCAGCGAATTTCCCACACTTGCTTCCCGCTGAGCCGCCGTCATATTCAGACCTTTTGCAAGACATGGATAGTATCGCCATGAACCAGTTGTGCGGCCGTCCCATTCATTGCTGGGACTGGCACCCCAGATGCCAATGTTCTCGAAGCTCGACAGACCTATCAGGTGTTTTGCCTCCTGCCTACCCGACCGTCTCGACGGCTTCTGTGGACACAGACGGCCCCCAGAGAGCATTACCAAACTGTCGGGGGTACCGCAAACACTCTCGAAGGCGCTCTAATTCACATATACCATTGTTGGTGGACTCTCTTTCCATTGCACTGATGGACGAGCTGGTTTGGGACAAAATATTGCGACCCCCGCATTGCAGCGCAGGCTTCCAGCACTTCCGTATCCAATACCACCCTGCGGCACATTTTGGGATGATTCACGCGGCCGACACTCCACTTCATTTCGCTGCCAGTCTGTTGTCGACCATCCGATGTCTCGTCTGAATTTTCTCTCTGCCCAGCGGTGCCATTCATCCCCGCGTAGGATTGCCTGGTAAAGGGCTGTTCGAGGCTGCCCGCAGTCCCTTGAACTCGACTTGGCGAGTTAGCGCGCGGCAACTACTTTCAGGCTCTCAGGGATTGTCAACAACGATCAAGACCACTCAGCAGCATCTCGGGCAGTAGCAATGTGTTCAAGATCCGACGCAAATGCCAAGTCAGTACTGGGGGCTGCTGATGGACAACCTCGCCGCCGGAACCAGCACCCTGACCCAACCTCTTCGGACCGCAGCCGAAATAAAACGCCTGTGGCGTAAGCCTCCAGTGTCTCATGACGATTGAGGCATCTCATCCTAACTGCCACCTCCAGCCGAATGCTCGAGGGTGGCGACGTCCCCCAGATTCGGCAAAGGTCTTTTTGGGGTTGCACACGGCATCCCACCAAGTGCTTAAATCTCGTGTTACACGATCCCATCAACGGCCACCCAGTTTTGAGCGCCAGAGGTACTGCTCGACCAGTTCACTTGGACGCCCAGAGCACAACACAGGGCGCCGTGTCCTTCTGGCGAGAAGCACGATTTACACTTTACCGGTTAGGCGGAATGCGCGATCAGTCTCCGGCATCAACGTCTTGATCGTCAGCGCATCGAGAAGCCCGAAGGCGTGGCAGCCCAGAATTTGTAGCGACCTCCGCCTCCCTTCTGCGTCGCTCAGCCCCGATTCTGTCCGGCGCGCACGGTACGGCTCGGTGGCCCTCATCGGCTCACCCCTTGGAAAGGATCAAGTTTGCTAGGCAACGTGAAGGGAAGGCGGGATAGTTTCAAGATCCCAGCATCCGGCGTGGTTCCCTCGGGTACTGTGCATGGCTGCTACGGATCCAGCAGGGTGTCTGTGTGGATGATGATCTTGCGCTCCCCACATTGCCAACCCGTAGTTAGTTACAGCGTATAGCATTGATTCACCCTCTGCGCCGCAGTGGCGCACCGAGAAAGGTACAGTTCACCCAAGCCAGCATCGAAACGATCTCTGCCTTGGCACTGATGCCAGTTCAAACACCTTGGTGAGGGCGGTGACGAGATGGATCGTTCCATGCCAGTTGGTGTTCGACGCGAATGCAGATTCCAATCTCGTTGGTTGACGTTGCTGAGGAGCACGGTATATACCGCAACGCTTCAGCAACACATACAGGCAAGACAGGCTCTCGGACGTACCCACTATTGGAAAGGAAGATACGAGCAGAATAACTATCGAACAGACTCGGTTTACGGGTGCTGCAAGTCGAGCGGAGCAGCTTCAGGGCATGTTGGGTGCGTCAGTCAGGGTACGGTACACTGAACTTCTGCGGTCAGCCGTGAATGGTACATCAGCGTCAGCAAGTCCGGACAAGCCGGTCTCTTTATTTCATCGAACCCGGTTTGGCCCGTCGTTTGGCAAAGGAGATTCTAGCGTGAAGCCCTTTGTAGTAATCGAGCCGCCCTTCGATGTCGTCGTCAGCAATGCCGGCCAAATCTGTAGCTCGGATGTTGTGTCTCCTGGCTCGCATGTCGTCAGGATGGCAGGCATCGGAGGGTAATCTTCGATGCTTCACTACAATCCCCACCTCCTCATCCTGCTAGCTCCTGCGTTTACCGTGCGCAAAAATATCACACCCCTCGTTGATGCATGCGCTTGAACCTGATTTTACCTTCTGACATGCAATCTTCTGTCCTGCTCACGCGTTCGGCGGAAATTTCCCCTCCTGCCTGTCATCGGCAGTGGGGTTTCGCGATCCCTTCCCCCAGGTCCGGCAGTGCTTCTGTGGAACGGCAGCTGGTGCATCGCCGTGCAATCTCATCCATTTTTGCTCGAAGCTGCCCTTCGGCCCCTCAACTCCTCACATAGACTTTAGGCTCTCCGACGATGCCAGCTGGGTCTGCCTAGTTTGTTGTGTGCCTCCCTCCCGCATGGCCCCTCCAAAAACCGCCGTGTCTTATCCATCCTGTCATCAGCGACGGCCCCTCATTCGCCATGCCCGTAGCGGACACGTTACTTGCACACCGTACCCATACGTTGATAATCGCGGGCCACGGTTATAGTTACTGTTGCCTGCCCGGTGCTGTCCACCTGCACTGTCGCGGCGCGTGCCGAAAAAAAGCTGGAGAAGGGCGCGATGGTGTGGTACACAGCATACGGCGTAGAAGCCAAAAAGCGAAAGCAGACGCCAGATCCACCGGGATACAGTCTATCCGCGCGCTGGGAACGGACTTTGATGCCTCCTTTTGGCTCTTGTTGACACACCAGCCCCGCTCTAGCTGAATTTGTACCCGGGCCTTTAGGTATTCGCAGCGGTGGTGACGATTCCGAGCGTGGCCTGACGGGTTGCCGGCCGAGTAACCTTCCAGCCACGACCCCAAAGCTCACCGACGGAGTGTCAAGGCACATTCTGGGAATCTCCAGCCTGTCTGCGCCTCGACCATGCTGGGACAGCTGGGTAAGGGGCTTGGGGGCGTCGATCTCGCTCCATCGCTCCATCGCTCCATCGCTCCATCGCTCCATCGCTCCATCGCTCCATCGCTTCACGAAACCATCGTGGCGATTGGTGCGCAACTGGGCGTCTTCTCATATCTCGGAGCTTTTTCTTGACCTTGGCTGTTCTCTCGCCGCGTCTTGGCCGTCATGGGATGTGTGGCTGACCTTTGACTCGAGGACTCAAAGTAGAAGACCAGAACGGCCAGACTCGGGGTCTCTCACTAAGAACCACATGTGTGCATTTTTGATGGACGAATGATATCAAGATCGCCAGGCAAGGTGATAATGGCCGGCCGAGTATTGGCTTCATCACCGCCCTTGACACCACTTCCAACCCTCATCATCACTACGATTGAGGCTGTGATTGCTGTCTCGCCCATTGCACTTATCGCTGTCTTCCCATGACTGCCTTCGTTGGGCGAGACGGGATCCCGCACCCCGCCAATATACCCACGGGCCCAGAAATAGAAGGGTGTGAGAACATATCGGGACGCAAGGAGGGTACACAGCAGGACCAGTTGATCACGAGGTTCCTCACGGTAGCAGTCACACATCTCCCCCGTTTGTCGTCCGCTGGTTTCTTGCCATTCTTTTGTCGGGAGGCTCCAGCAGTAAACGGTGGGCTGTTGCAAGCAGTGGTGGTGGGTGGTGGCTTACAACCCTCTCCTTCGCTTCCCCCACTAGAGCGCATCACATCGCATCGCATCGCACTGCGTCGCATCCATCTCGTCCCCTTCCATCCCATTTCATTCCTTGCTACGGACTCCGACCGACCGACCAAACTGGGACTTGATTCATGTTAACCAAGCCAACCAGCAGCACGGAAGTACTCTACTTGGTTATCGTAACCGTGAGCTCGTTGGGAGAAATTACTGAGAATTCACCTCTCTTTGGCTTCTCTCGCCCCACTGTGGTATCTTCTGACATATCTGCGTGCCACCCAACTCCATCATTATATCTTTTTTGGTATCGGATTGTAACGGTTTGCTTACCTCGATGCTGGGTCTAGAGCAGTCCAGAGGAGAGTGCATGTATGTAATTTTATCCAACAAATGCAGCTTATTTAATGATAGAGAGATCTAGATCAATCATTTTTTCCTTTTTTTCTTTCTTTTTTTCTTTTCTTCTTTTCTTGGGCCGTCTTTTTTTTCTTGTCTCTCTTGTTGACTGACCCCCGCGGTCTTGGCTTGGGTTGGGTAAGGTTGTTGATCCTCCTTCCCTCCCTCTCGGTCTTCCAGCACCACCAGCCTATCTATCTACAACTGTTCACGGGCATCAAAGTCCCCCCTGGCCGGGCGGGTCGATGGACGATGACGACGGCGCTTTTCGCTCACCGGTGAGCGGGTTGCTCATCCTACTGCCCATCCATACATGTAAGTATGTACGAATCTGTCCGTGACGGGCGGGCTGTGTGCTGCTCTCGGTTTCTACGCCGCCGCCACACCCGAGTTCCGTTTCTCATACCAAGTTACAGAACTATTTTCAGTCTTCTGGCTCACACTAGTGTGGGAAATTCGTGCGCACACTCACTTATTCATGGATAACTGAAGACTTATCATACGCCAGTCAGGTCCGCGGGTGGTGTCAGTCCCAGTCCCAGTCGCAGATTTCGAGGGCATCCCGGCCTTTACATAGTAATCTGATTCCATAATAGGTACCTGTGTCATGCCATGCACATAGAAACGCGCCGGTAGTCTCGCCGAATGCCGTTCTATCGACGTGACGAGAGAACAGAAAAAGCGAGCTTGCTGCCCGACCATGCTTCCATATTGCCTGCTATATAACCTGCGTAATACACGTCTCAGTGGAACACCAAGACCAAAACCGCAAGCTTCATTATTCCATGTTTGTAGCGTATGTGCAAGACAATACATCTCACTACCACTGCCATGTAAAGGGGAACGGGAGTAGAATGGGGATGCTACCTCGAATGCAAGCCACGGAGATACTCACACACGTACACGCATACACCCTCCCGCCCCCAGCTGGTAACTGACTGTGTCCCATGTACACCCCTCCCTCACTTTCCCTCGCTCCAACTACGGGCCATGGGACCCCGGAAACCCACCGATGTGATGAGTCCGCCTATTCGGTACTCGTGTCCAAGCCAGCCTCCTTGACCAACCCGTAAAAGACGCCACGCTTCTTGATGAGCTCCAGTGGGGTGTCAAACTCGACGACCTCGCCTCTCTCGAGCACGACAACCCTGTCACTGTCGAGAATAGTGTTGATGCGGTGTGCAACTGTGATGATGGTCCGGTGGGCGAATAGCGGGCTCCGCAACGTGGTCTGCAGCATAGCGTCTGTCTGCACGTCAACGGCAGCGGTAGCCTCGTCCAGCACTAGAATGTTGGACGGCGTGAGCATAGCGCGAGCCAGCGAGACGAGCTGCCGCTGGCCTTGGGAGAGGTTTGAGCCTGTGGTGTTCCCGTTAGTGTCAAGATACTTAGAGAACCGCAATTGCAGCAGGCCAGGTATCATGTGTCAAAAAAATTCGACAAAAAAAAGGAGCCAATAGCGAGTAAACACACACCATCCCCATCCCCCAAATCTCACAACACCCATTGATTCGGGCAAAGAAGAAATGAGGGGAAATAAAAAACCTGCTATTCCGCAACTTTGCGGTCCTCCACTTCATTCAAAACCCCGCCATATCCTTGTTTTTAGAGTGAATTTCAGCCCCAGACTTTAGGCGTTTGTGTGTGTGTGAGTGTGTGTCCGCCATACCCTCCCTTCCATTCCCTATCACCACCCTCTTCGCTGTCCGGCACATAACATGTGCTCGCCTGGCTGTGGGCGGAAGCCGGGCGCGACACCGAAATGAACAATGACAACACCACCCCTACCAAGCAAGGAAAGGGGAGTGAAACACAAAGTTCGGACCTCGGGTCCGTTATTTGCCATCCACAGTACACCACGGAGAACAACAAGTAGGTTTGCTGGCTGTCCTGCAATGCGTCGGAGATCATGCAGGGACCGGGCCAGCGGTCCAAAGTAAAAAAGGATACGTGCCACCGCACATGACAAAAAGTTCAAGGCAGGAAGCGGCGGCGAACCTTCGCGATGCCGAAAGTCCAACACCGTGCCTCAAGCACACATATTTTTTCGCTGGTATTTCCCCCTCATCTTATAGCCTGCGGGTGCCACGGCTTACCCAGTTTGCTCATATGCTCTGCAACGTATGGGGTGGTAGACAATTGGGGGGTTACACGATCCAACAGAAACAGCCGTGAACGTGCCGCAAGGGCGCCGAGAAGGATGGAGGGGGTATTCAACAGAGGACGGGACGACATCCCAGTCTGTCGTAATGGGAGAGCAGAAAAGCCGATGGAAAGCGTCGGGGGAGGGATAAACAAGAAATAATGCACGGCTTACCTCCTTCGTGGACCTTGGCTTCTAGACCGCCTTCCATGCCGGCGACGTGGTCTTTTAGCCGAGCATGTTCTGTGTTGAAGACATTAGTGTTGTGTAGCGTCAGAAAATGCAGCGGCCAGGCGAGGGAATGGGCGGGACTAAGTGTCGCTAAAATGATGGAGGGGGAATGCTGCTGTAACACCTACCAAGCACACTCCACAGCTCCGTGTCATCATGAACGTGGCCGGGGTCAAGGTTGTCCCGGATGGTACCCTCAAAGAGAGCCGCATCTTGCGGAATGATAGACAGGCGCCGTCTTAGATCCAGCAGCCCGATGCTCGACGTATTCAGCCCGTCAAGGTTGATATGCCCCGTGTCGGCCTCGATGATGCGGAACAGCGCCAACGTCAGTGATGATTTTCCAGCGCCCGTTCGTCCCACGACGCCAATCTTCTCGTGGGACTTGATGTCCAAGTTTACGTTCTTGAGCACCAGGTCTAGGCCGTCGCGGTATCTTGCACTGTAGTTGACAAACTCTACCTCGCCACGAGATGGCCAACTCACCGGCGGCCTGTTACGGTGAATAATCTCGGGGGCCTCGCTGGGCAGCCTTGCATACTCGAGCACACGCTCGACCGAAACAATGTTGGTCTCAACCTCGACCGACTGTCGGACAATCCAGTTGAGCGACGTCGTGATCTGCAAGGCGTACGACATGGCCAGGCCGACCCATCCAGACCGCAATCCGCTGCCGCTGCTCACAGAGATGACCGCAAATCCGGCAGCTGCTAGAATGACGATAGCACCAATAAATTCCAGTCTCAAAGCCAGCCACCGATTTGCGCTGATAGCGGGAAAGTATGCCCGCAGGTTCGCATCCACCCGCCATTCGTTCTCGTGCTCAAATCTGTCTTGCTGGCGGTAGGCGCGAATTGTCGAGATGCCGCCAAGAGATTCCTGGAAGTGGGCGTACACGGGGCTGCGGCTCACACTGTCCAGTCTTTTGAGCTCCCGTGAAGTGCGGAGGTAATACCGCTGGATGTAAATGTACATGCCACTGAGTGGGAGTATTAGGGTGAGAAAGGCAGGTGTCATGTAAGAAATGACTCCGAGAATGAACCCAGACCTTGCAAGATTCGAGAACAGCATCTGGAAGGTCCGGGCTAGCACTTCATCGACGCGGTAAATGTCACTGCCGCCGGGTGGAGACGTCAGCATCCACTCGCAATTCTCGAGCAGGGTTACGAAATAGCCCGATGGACGGGCACGACGCTGTGTCTCACTGCCACAGAAGACCCAAGGCCGTCGTTCCACTGCTCAAGAGGCGGCCACTCGGTCCAAGCCCCCAGCTCACTGCCTCGGAGCTTGTCTGACCAAAGCCACTCCGGGTGAAGGGGACCGCAGAGGGGCAACATAACATACCTCGAGAACCTGTTCAAAATTCGTCCGGCAGGTGTAACGTCGAAGAAAGACATGGGCGACCGGAAGATGGCCGTGGCCATTCTCTCATGTAGCTTGCGAGACGCCTAGACAGTAGCATGAGCATTCGCCACAACCCTTGGCTGTGCTTTATCCTACCTCGATGGAGCAGAAGATCCACAAGATCAGAGTTTGTACGGCTGTCAAACCAGCAGCTCCTATGCCGAAGGCGAAGTAGATACCTATAAATTTCCCAACGTCAGGATTACCGCCAGCCTTGGCATTCTCGTCCGTCCAAGTCTTGAGCCACACGTTCCCGGCTGGTTGCAAATAATCAGTCAGCGGACTTACAAACTCAACCTTGCCTAGAGAGGCAACAAAAGTATAGAACTATTTTCTGAGCAACTCACCGATCTGTGCAGCTTGAGCCGTGATCAAAGTTACTAGATACACACCGACGGCGGCGAGATTGCTTGTCTTGGCGTATTCGGCGTAGACTGATCCAAGATTAGCCAGGAGCCAAAACAGATGAAGTGCTACACTAGAACACCATACCTGACCACTTGACCTTGCCCTGCTCTGAGTGCTCTTTTGCCTGCCTGGTCTTGGCGCTCGGCGCTTCTTCATCGGTGAGTTTGCCTCTTGGTCCGCGAAAACTGGAAGCGCTTGCACGCCGTAACGTCGCCATGCTTTCCGAACGCCTCTTGGGTCTGCTCGACGAGCCTGGTCCCGGCTTGATGGCTTGCAGAGATCCCAGACCCTCTTCAGCTTCCTCAATTTCCTCTTTCTCCCGTGCCCGCTCCGCCTCGATAACAGTAGATGTCTCGCTGTCACTACCACTGGATGAGGCAATTGGGGTTGTCTGGCCAGAGTCATTACGGCTTGTCGTGTTGATTAGATCAAAGACAAGGCCCCGCATTGCCACAAGCTGGCGGTATGTTCCCTTTTCAGCGATTTCACCGTCTCTCAACAGGCAGATGTAGTCCGACTCGGGGAGGACTGGAATGGAGTTGGTGGCCAGAATTCTGGTCTTTGTCGCGAGCAAGCCCTTGGGGCCAAGAACATTTTCAATAAGGTGACGACCAACGTGGGAGTCCACGGCTGAAAGACAGTCATCAAGTAGATAGACATCAGCTCTTGCATAAACTGCTCGGGCGAGTGCAACACGAGCCTTTTGGCCACCGCTTAGGGAGATACCACGCTCACCCACGACGGTTTCATCCCCGTCGGGAAGTTGCGCAAAATCATCCAGCAGGGCGCAAGCCTTGACCGTCTTTTCGTAAAAATTTGAATCGTATCGGTAGCCAAATACGATGTTCTCCTTGACGGTGGCATTCATGATCCAGGGGTTCTGAGCAACGAAGGCGACTGTTCCATGGACTCGAACCTCCCCCTTGATTTTCCAGAGGTCGCCTAGGATGCTCTGAAGGAAGGAACTCTTGCCCATTCCGACACGGCCGACAATACATGTCAGCTCGCCCTTGTTTGCGCTGAAGTTGATGTCATGAAGGACGTCCTTGGCTTCATGGCGGTTCCAAGAGAAGGAGGCTTCGTTGATACTGACGGTCTCCTCTCCAAGCTCCTCCGCAGCGGGCTTGATAACGACAGCATCGGGCTGGATTTCTTCGGCAATGAGATAGGCGGTAAGTCGACCAACTGCTACGCTCGCCTCGATGACGGAGGTGATCACCATTGGCAGGACCGCGAGAGGGAACGTCAGCAAGTTGAAGAGCGCTGCTCATAGTCAGTATAGAATGAGATTAGGGATAAGAGGTCATAGTACTTAGAGCGGGGAAGACAATCTGAGTGGTCAAGGGTTCGTCACGAGTGAGGACGAAGACTGCAAAGGTGCAGCAGGACACCAGAAACGGCGTTGTCGACCATGTGAAATTTGCCATAGCCTGACCAGCGCCGATTTTGCGGAGGTTCTTGAGCTCTTGGTCGTTTCTAATATAGTTGAGCTTGTTCATAAAGGCTGCGCCCCAAGCATACAGTTTAATGCTCTTCATATTGTTGATGATCTCGGCGATCAGGCGACTCCTCGCGTCTTTGTTCTTCATCTGCTGCTTCTGGAGATTCTTCATGTACCTAGCAATCAAGCCGTTGATAGGGATCATGAACAGCATGACACCTATACCAGACAACATGGACCATCCAACCAGCTGGTAGAGTGAGATCATGCAGATGCATATCTGGAACGGCGCTGACCAAAGCTGGTGGGCGAATTGGGTGAGATCCTGAAGTCTTTGGGCATCAACCGCCATGTAATTGACAATATCTCCCGTGGTTTTGCTTGCTCGGCCCTCATTCGAGAGCTTGAGAGCTTTCTTGTAGATGGAAGCCGTTAGACCGCCCTTGATCCTCATGCCAGTCACGAAACTGAGCTGGAAGTATTGGTGAATCATGACAGTCTGGAAGAAGCCGATGGAAAACATAGCCAGAGCAATGACAGCGCCTCTGATGACCGGTTGAGGAGGTTCTCCGCTTTCCAGGTAGTACGAATCAACCCAGGAGATCAGCAGTCTCAGGAGCTGAGGCTGAGTGAAAGCCGACAGGTCGTTGCAGATTTTGAAGACAGCGGCCAGCATATAGGGGCTGCCATAGGCACGAAAGAGAGCGAGCCAAAGGGATGGGTGTTGGCGGGTCTCAAGTTGGTGTTGCCACGACTTGTCGAAAGCATCGCCCGTGGTCTTTGTAGTATCTTTTCTTGACAAAGCCCACAGATCCTCCTCAGTGAGAAACTGCGAGTATCCATGTTTCATGAGAGGCGTCATCCAGGAAAAGGTAAGCAGCGAGAACACGGTTGAGTACTCGATGGGACACTCCTCTCCGTCTACCAGGGCTTCGTAGGCGGTGCTCTTTCGAGGCCACAACCACTCGAATCCGAATTCGATAATCGACAGCCCAAAACCAATACAGTACGTGATAAAATATGGCTTCTCGTCCACGTACAAATGCTGCGAGATGAGAGACCGGAGCTTGACTGCAAATGCAACGAGGATGAAGAGCCAGTAGAACAAGACTACTCCGTTGGCGTTTCGAAGGCGCGAGTGCTCGAGCCATTGGATGGTGAAGATTATGAAGAGCGATAATATCGTAATTGCCGTGGTCCAGACCCGGAAATCACCGAACCAAACGTCCTTGTACCTGATAATCTGTATCCCCAATTGTGTGGCGATATCGGCAATGATGAAGACGAGTAGAATCTAGGGAACAAGTCAGCACCGAACCATCTGCCCTGACGTCTCAACCAAGACTCAAATAGCCTACCTGTTTGGTCCAAAAGTGCCAGTCTTTTGTAACATGTGTCGGCCTCCTGTTGTGCAACATCCACCAAAGCGCCGCAGCGCCGAAAATGATGCCAAACGCGGCGACTGAAGCAAGCCAGACGTCAAGGAAGCACGGCGTAAAGTCCCATCGAATAGGGCTCAGCGGGCCCCATCCCTCTTCGTTACCACATAGCGGCTGTTTGTAGTGGCGAGTGGCCGAAAGGTAACCGCTGCTGCCCAGTCCAAAGACGCGATGGAAGCCCGTGAAGGATCCGGTCTCAAAGAGGGGCTTCTGGGATGAGAAGCGATCGAAATCGACACCCATTGGCGCAGCCATACGCTATATACTTGCGGTAGCTACCGAGTGTGTCATAGCATGGAAATGGGAGTGGTGGGCCGGGAATTGGGGTTAGGAACCGCGTCGATGTTGAAGTTCGCGGTGTGGGGATTCGACAGAGTCCGCGAATTGGGCCAGGATTGAGCGACGGTTCTGCCTCGTCTCGTCAGGAGCTTTGAAAGTTTACTATGGCAGCGATCTAGTATTTGCACCGAGCTTCCCGGACGAGATTTCGAACGATTTCGGAGAAAGACTGCGAAAGACGCCGTGCTCGGTGCTGGAAAGATGCTTGGTCAGCGCCAGGAGCTCCTTTGGGCAGGAAGGGCTCACCTTGAAAGGCTCGCTGCATGCAGGCATCCGCGCGACGCACGCCCAGCCGGGGTATTAATGCAGTACATGTCTCGGCGGCGATCTTGGCTGTCAACTAAGGTACCTTCCTAGTGTCCCGGCTGGGCTACCCTTGTTCAGCCCCACCGAAGTTCGGAATGTTACTCTACCAGAAAGTCGACTTGTACCCTTGAGGTGTAGGTGAGTACGGACGACCTCGTGGTCGAGAGGCCTGACACATATTTTACGCAGCAATTCGTTCCGCTGTCTAAAGGCAGTATGAAGCATCTCTCTGTGCGGACATCCCAGGAGAGTATTGGGTCCACTTGCCAAGCGCGGATGAAGATAAGCAGCCAGCCATGTACTTCGTGCAGTACAATACATGATCTCTTGCTCCCACCAGACAAACCGTCCATTGGACATAGCTCATGCCGACGCCTCCACTAGCTTGAAAAAGCCACTTCCAGCCCTACAGACCATCTAGCCCGTAGGCTCGTTCGTGTATCCCCCCTGCGGAAGCTGCAACTCGTGGACTGGGACCAAGCACGACAGCGCCTTCCCCCCACCATAGAGCCAAGCCGCGCCCATAACGTGGGACCAAGCTCCAAGCTTCTTCCCCCCGAGCCCCGCTCTCCAACGTGATGCCACCCCGAACTGCACCCCAAGTCTCGTCTACCACAACGCTGTTATTCTTTGCCCTCGTACTCCTGGCCTTCTTCCCAGGATTGTTCCATTTCTTGTGGTCATTCCCACTGCGTCTATTATTCTCAGCCACCACATCGCAAGGCGAGCCTGCCCCACAATCCCCAGATCACTATCATAGCGACTCCTCTTCCGGATCCTCCCAACTACGTGCCATGTGGACTCAGAAGCAGTTCTCGCTGCCAACACGCGCCCGCGGCTCGTATCTCATTACGGACCAGGTTCTCAAGGAACTGCCTGAGATCCGGTCCTACAAAGTCGGGCTGCTGAATTTATTTGTGCAGCACACGAGCTGCGCGCTGAGTCTAAATGAGAATTGGGATCCAGTGAGCCTCTCTCCCCTTTTGGAATGGAGGAAATGGATGTGGGTGCCAAAGCCGCGACGTGAGTGAGAGCTGAGATATGCGCAGGATGTACGAGCGGACATGAGTGACACACTCGACCGTATCGTCCCGGAAGCGGGACCGAAGGGGGAAGCTCTCTACCGCCACGATGCCGAAGGTCCGGATGACTTGCCTGCCCATGTCAAGTCAGCGCTGATCGGTGCGAGTGTTACCATTCCCATCAAGGACGGGAAGCTTGTATGGAGCCGCCCAGCCTCCCTCAGGTCAACTGAGAGACTCACATATCCAAAACCAATAAGACTAACTCCATGATACAGGCATTGGGCACATGGCAAGGAATTTGGGCGTTGGAATTCAGGACTGCCAAGCACACACGCAGGGTGGTCGCCACGATACAAGGCGACAGGTATGACTGACAGGGAGTTTGGGACAAACCCAGACAAAGCAGAACAGGCCAGAAAAGCGCAAGATGAACATGGGAAGAGAAGCGGAATAAACAGGGCGTTTTCCTATGCTAAGAGTTGAACTTTTTGAGAGCTATCAGTCACGTTTCAATTCTGAAATCCATAGCGCCTCCCGTTTTCCCATCCCCACCTGCCAAAACGCCATGCCAAAACGCCTATGACCGACCGTCAAACAATGACCCCAACTGTCTATCTCTGTGAATACCAGAGAACAATCGGACACAATGTTGTACCGCAATATGATCGGCTGTGATCTAGTGGGTTCCGGAGTTCTCGGTCTTGAGGAAGACATCGTTTTCGCCGGCGAGAACCTTAGTCATGGGCACGTAGCCACTCGGGCCAGCGCCAGGAGTTGCCGCCGCAATATTGCCATCCTCGTCAACAAATTCAAAGTTGTAGCGGCTCAGCAGGTGAGGGATGGCCGACAACTGGGGTCCATATCTTGCGGCATTATCATAGAGCTCGAAGAGTGGGACGGCAAGGAGTTTCATGTTCTTGGGGACGCTAAGAACCTCTGCGATTCGATCCACTGTTAGCCCGCCATCCACAATGAAGCCGTATGAAAGCGCGGGAAAGCACTGGGCAGCTCTGGGCTTGGAGGGAGGGATGAAAGCTAGAGGAAGGAGAAACTTACTCGAATGAGGAAGCTGGATGAAATACAGCTTCTTGCATTCCTTGGGGCGCGTGATGTGCGCCGGGATGAAAGGGTACATGAATGTCTCGAAGTTGGGACGCCACCACTGCGCGAGGCAGTCGCCAACCTGCCAGTCTGCTGCCTTTTCTCCCTCGCCAAGACTGCCAACAGGAGCGAGACGATCGTCCAGGCGCTGCTTGAAGCCCTCGATCTCGTCATCCTCGGGCTGGAGATAATCGCCCGGCAGCTTGAAAAATGCATTCGCAATCTGCAACATCAGGATATGTGGGTGGTTGTGCTCGTGGCACACCAGGATGCCCTCGCACGTACGGCGCATGCCATGGGCGTTGTAGTGCTCCTCGAGGCGACGAAGGCGAGCAATGACACTTGGATCCTCCTCAGGCTGAGTCTCTTTGACGCCAAATGTGTAGTTTGAGAGGGGATATAGGCGGATTGTCTCGGGCTGGTTGGCATTGAATGCGAGGGGGATGAGGGGTGGCTGACTGCTCTGGAGAGCCGTCGAAGTGATGGTCGACATTCTTACGATCGAAGGCCCACGAGGCTGGGATCAAAGTAAGAAAGCAAAGACGGCAGAGACGGGAAAAGGTGCAGAGAAGAGGGGCGGTTGCGGTTGAGGAGACGGAGGTCAGGTTGATGTACTAGGTAGGTAGGTAGGTTGCGGACCACGATCGACTTCCGGTGCGACCTAACAGAGGAAAGAGCAAACAGCCCACACAATCAGTACCCTGCGAGTCAATTACTAGCTTGCGATCCGCAATTGCGGAGAAGGAAAGCCCACAGGTGTGGATGCAACTCGACGCTGTTCTGAAATCGCCGTCTTGAACCGACTTGAGCTCTCGAGAGTTACTGGTGGTTTATCCCTGTGATATCGATAAAGGATGGCGCCCCGTAAAGAAAATATTTGCAGCTAACCGTGCCTCCAAACCGGATATTTGCATGACGGTCAACGCGCCTCAGGGCTTGCTATTTAAGTTGTTGATGCTGCAAAACGCCAAACTACAAACAATCACACTCACCGGTCTGCCGGTGAGTTTGACGTTCATATCCCAACCGGACGCTGAATGCGGACCTTTCCGAGTGGTTTCTCACGTTCTCCCTTTACAGAATGCCTACTCACACTCACTCTAATCTGCTGCACGCAGTCTGGTCAAGAAGGTAGCAAAGCGGCTGCGATACTGAATAGCTCAACCTGTCACAACATGAGTTGGAAATCAATATAATCTTTCTTCTGGGTCTCTCTCATTCCTGTCTTCTCGGACATATCTGCTTTTTGAAGCTATTCCGCCACTTTCCATCACGAGCCCAACTCTAGGACCAGCCGTAGTCAGGGTCAGAAGGAAGGAAGGTGCAGCCCACGGGTCCCTTCCATCCTAGGGTCAAGCACCGGCCCCACTATCGGCACCGGCCCCACTATCAGCTTCCCGGACCCCCCGTTCTTGAGCAGCAAACTCCCGGGACCGGTTTGCCCTGTCACTTCAACTGGAGTTGCGTTCCCAAACACCAACACTCTCCTCACCCGTTTGCACGCCTTGCTCACCCCAGACCCGGGTTGCGTTTGTTCTGGGTAGAGCTTCGATTACAGCTCTTGTTGCTCAAGGCCACCGCAGCACTACTAGAAAACACACCACAGGACGAGGTTTTCGTGTTTCTTATCCGGCCCAAGGTATGCCCTTCCTGCCACCCCCAGCCTGGTTACAAGCACATTGCTGCTGGTCTTTTCGAACTCTTTGCCTCCCCTTGTCTCTGTTTTTGTGCCACCGTGGTGTTTGCCGAGATTTGACTCCGAGGCCAGCGATCAGAGCAGCAAGTGAGTGTAGGCGGGGCTGTCTCGCTCCCCTCCCTACATTGACGCACGCCCATTCTTTATTTGTCTTTGGTACCTTTCATCCGTTTATAAACTCACTGATTTCTGAAGATTCCGCCCGCAAGATGGCCAACGTCCCCGTCCCCCCGGCCGGTGAGCAACAACTGCAGCTCCATTGGCTTGAACGGCTCAAGGAGGATGAGAGCCTAGAGACGTTGGAACGCGGCGTGGCTCCAACCCTGGAGCTTCTTGCAAAACTCGAGGCCAGTTTGGGAAAATCCGGGGATATTGCTGAACTTGGTTCCTTCAAGAAGTCCATCAACGACCTCCGCGACAAACTTCAACCGTGTGAAACAATTGTCGGCGTTGTCGGAAGCACCGGTGCGGGAAAAAGTTCGATAATCAACTCAGTCCTTGATGAAGAGTCGCTGGTTCCCACCAGCGGTATGAGAGCCTGCACAGCAGTCATCACAGAGCTCGCATACAACCACTCAGATAAACCCGGCTCGCCATATCGAGCCGAGGTGCATTTTATCGAGAAGAAGGAATGGCAGGCAGAGCTCGCTATTCTATTCAGTGACTTGGGTAATCATGCGTCCCAGTCTGACCTTCTCAGCAAGAATACCGAAGCCGAAATTGCCTACAGCAAACTTCGGGCAGCCTACCCTAAGTTGTCTTAGAGAGACATTACTAGAGGGCATTTCTCGCCCGAAATATTGGCCGAGGACCAATCATTGAACGACATTCTCGGTACCGTCAAGCACATTGAGTCAGCGGCTGCGAAGAGCCTTCAAGATCAGGTCAAGGTGTATATTGACTCAAAGGACAAAGGCCTGGACGAGGCCGAACAAGCCATGGAGTACTGGCCATTGGTGAAAGTGGTCAAGGTTTTTGCCAAATCAGAAATCCTCCAAATGGGCCTTGTCCTTGTCGATCTGGTATGTTTCGAGTCGTTGGAAACCGTCCGACCTCATAGTGAAACCAACACAACTAACTGATTTATGCAGCCTGGTGTCCAAGACTCGAACGCAGCTCGCTCGGCAGTTGCAGGCAAATATATGGAAAAATGTACCGGTCTCTGGGTTGTGGCGCCAATCACTCGCGCCGTCGATGATAGAACAGCACACAGAATCATGTGCGGATCTTTCGGTCGACAGCTGCAGCTTGACGGAACCTATTCAACGGTCAGTTTCATCTGTTCCAAAACAGATGATATTACCGTGTCAGAAATTTTGAGCACGATGGCAGAAGGAGACCCGGCCCATCAATTCTTTCAAGAGCAGAAGATCCTGGAAGATGCCATTGACGTGAAAGGAGAAGAGCGAAGTAAACTTGACGATCGGGTTGAATCGGAGGATCGAAGCCTCGATGATCTCAACACGGAACTGCGAAGTATCAGGGAGGCTCTGCGCTCTCAACCAGCGGATACAGAGATATTGACCATCACCACACCCAAGCGAAAACAATTGGTGCCCAAGGTGACGCCATCCGCAGCATCTAGAAAGCGTAAGCGCCGTTTAGACAGCGACTCGGATGAATCTGAATCGGACTCGACTCTGTCCCAAGAGATGGACACTGTCACTATCAGCACACCCGACGCTAAACAGCGGTTTGATGAAAAGATCGACATGCGAGAAACCCTCGAGCAATCCAGAAATCATAGCAAAGCCCTGAAAAGAACTGTCAACAAGGACTTGAAAGCTCTAAGAGCTCGCAAAAAGAGACTTGCTGATCAGACCAAGAGCGCTTGCATCAAATACCGAAACGAATATGCCAGACCAGCTATCAAGCGGCAGTTCTCTGACGCGATTCGAGAGTAAGACAACCAATACATGTACTGCCTCTCACCCCAAAGCACATAACTAATAAGTGTGTAGGCTTGACCAGGACGTCGCTGAACAGCGGGATGGCGAAGATTTTGATCCAAGCTCTCTGGCGCGCGACTATGAAGTATTGGCCGAGATGCTCCCGGTCTTTTGCGTCTCGGGCAAAGCCTTCCAGAAGATGTCTGGAAACTTTAAAGAAGACGACGAAGTTTCTGGGTTTCCAGATGTCGAAGACACAGAGATACCTGCGCTCAAGCGGCACGCTCGAGATATTACCAAATCGATGCGGGCAGTGGCACTCCGCACTTTCTTCAACGACGTGCATCAGTATCTTGCAGAGGTCATGATGCAGGTTGTAATTTCAGACCAGCCATTGCAGATGGCCGAAGATGTCAAATCGCAGGAGAGAGCGTTTATCAAGGATGCTAGCGCAACATTCTCAACGGTATTTTCACCCCAGCTCAACGCTCGCCACCAACCTAACTGACTCTCGGCATAGAATACCTCGTCCCTGGTCACGGACAAAGTTGTTGAGTTTAGAAGCATGGTGGAAGATGAGATTCTATCCAAGTACGCGACGGCAATGACTATCGCTGCCCGAGAAGCAGTCCATATTTCGACCAGCTGGGGAGCTCCATGCGACGACGGTGGTATGGCGTGGAGTACCTACCGCGCCACTTGTGTCAGAGAGTATGTACCTCGGCGTGGCAGACGGTGGAGGGACTTGCTAATTGCGATGCAGCAATGTTTTCAATGAAACCAAAGGCCAGAGAGACCTGAACACGGGTAAGTGCTTCGCAACTTCCCGCTCGACAAGATGATCAACACTCCCAGCGGTCAAGGCGGGAACCGTTAGTCCCGACTAACTCGGTCACAGAGCTTTGCCAGCCCATCATCAAGCCAGTCACACCGCGATGGAATAGTTTATTCCAAACCCTCGAGGCGAAGCTGGGGGTTATGGTTACGGATCTTCTCAACCAAATCGACGAGTTCCAAGCTCTTGTTGAGAATCGTCCCGCCCTCAAAACCGGACGTTCGTACGATCTAGCTATCGAACGGCTCGAAAGTGGCAAGGCCGGTCTGAAGAATCACCTAGTAGGCTGGGTAGAGCAGTGCAGCCAAGGTCGCAAAGCGGCGAATCGCGCGTTGGTGCCAGCGATTCAAAAAGAGATGACGTCTGTTTATGCCAACTGCGCTGCAGAGACAGGTAAGGGGGGTTCTCTTGTCCAGGGAAACAATGCTGACACAGTGTTGCTTCATTTTAAGGGCGAGGCAGCTTTTCGAGGATGAAGGGTCACATGCAGTCCAAGATCCTTCAAGTCCGAGACAGAATGTTTGAAAAAGCATGCTATGAGTCAGGTGACGAGCTCGAAAGGCTGATGAGCGAGCTCGAAGAGAATATTCGCAAGACAGTAAAGAAGATCGTTGCCGAGGCCGAGAACAGCCTCATTTCTCTGGTCGATGGCCAGGGAATTTTCAAGATGTTCAAGAGCGTCCGAAACGATGTCCGGCGCGTCCTCCTCGAATCAGACAAGTCTTTCAAGTCTGTTTACCACACGGATGGCGGCAACATTCCCGCCGCCCCGGCGGCGGTCGACATGGACATGGTGATGAGAGACGCAGATGCTCCGCAAGAGCCCTGCATCAAAATGGAGGAAGATTAGGTCGAGGGGGGTCGGTTGGTGTGGCGGTGTTCCGATCGACGGTTTGTGTCAACAAGGGCAAGTCCCTCTGGAAGATGGACACTGACAGAAGCTGTTGGTTGAGCGAGGATTGACCTTTCGCCCTAGATACACACGCGTGTTGTTGTCGTCATCTCGTCACAGTTATGACGATTTGTGGTGGACAGTCCTGGAGAGAATTGTAGGAATATAAATACCTTACGTTGCAGAAGGCATGGGTTGTAGGAAAGAAAAAAAATACTTGGTAGTTCATAGACAAACCTGAGAAGGTTGAGGTCTAGTCACAATCCTGAGGTGGGCAATCCGCAGTAACCCAAGGTCCGATTTCGCGCGGGGTTGAGGGTGACCGGTTGGACGACTGGATCTCCAGTCATGGACAGGCAGGTCGGATAGGGGCGCCATCCGGAAAGACCGGGCGCAACCCATGTCTTGTTTGGTTGGCGTCCAAAGCCATCAACGGTAGGGTTCCATCGCTAGTCGCAGTCCTTCTGCGACCCTGTTGAACGTCGCGAATTATTCATGGTGGCTCTTCCAGCGCCCAGGATAGGGTAATTTCAAAATGAACAGTGACATTGTGCGCTCGTTCTCGAACCTGAGCCAGCAGGCTCCGCTGTATCAGAGGAACAGACCACCGAGGGGCGGAAGTGGTTCTGACTTCACGGTTGAGTCTCCATTTAAATTGATTGGCATGCAAGCGCTATCGGATGCCGGATCACCAATGAATTACCAGGACTTTGGTTCTTGTCCCCACCCGATGGCCAGGGTTGCTCCTGCCACATCCCCTCAGCCTTTATGGGCCGCTAGTAAGCGACTTGGATGGTCCCGAGGAGCCAGCCTCCACACCCTCTTTTTCACCGCTTCGCGCAGGCCCAGACCCGCTGAGCTCGGCGTGGTCTGGGCCCTATCCTTCCCCCATCAGCGTCTCTGCTGCGACAGGAAAGCACCACCACCACAAACCCAGACGTAATTCAATTGCGGCGAAAACCTCATCCGCTCCACACGCACCAACCCCGATAACCCCGTAGTGCTATATCACTGACTTGTTCAATTTTCACCCGCTTCGCCGGATTTCAAACGGCGTGGCGGACAATCGAGAGGGGGGGAGAAGAACAATGCACTACAGCCTTGCGATTGTCGCATTTCGTCATACTGGTCACGCGTGTCTCTGAGAAGTCGCACCGTCTGCGTGTCCGCCCTCTCTCCCTGCTCGCTAGCTCCCGGTGAGTCAGGCTCGCCGGCAGCCAACCATGGACGACACGGCGAGGCTCGCCTCGGAGCTGCAAGACAAACTTGCTGAGCTTGATGGCAAGGTCGCAGCCTACCAGCGCGACATGCTCACTCAGTTCCGCAGGCATATGGACGACTGTCTCAAGAACTATCCTCCCCACGTTTCGGATGAGGTCTCGCGAGTCGTCGCTGCGTCCATGTCCAAGTACCCTGCCCTGAACCCGGCTCGTCGCAATACGGCTGACCTGTTAACCCGCTCCGACGACGATCACGACGACGCTGGGCCCAAGGCCTGGGACGGTAGGAAATCACCTCCCCCCATCCTCTACCACACGTCGGGTACACCCAAAGAAGGCCCCCGGAGCCCGCACCAACGTGAGAAGGAGTTTCAGGGCCTCTTCACCCCGAGTTATCTGCCGCTGCTTGACAGCAGCTTTCGTACACCACAATCACCACCAATCTCGCTTCCAGCAACCGCGCCAACCTTCGCGGTGATTCTCGATAACGTTACGAAAGTGGAGGAACCAAAGCAAACCGAACCAGTCACCCAAGACGAGCCAAGGCCTGTGTCGGCCAGAAGCGTCACAGAGCCGTCGAAATCGTCCGTCGACCCGTTGGAAAGCGGCTCGAAAAGACCTAAGAGTGCCCTACGTCGTTCTTCGACGGGCTCGACAACGAAAAGCATCAGTCCAAGACGCGTGCGCTTTGATTTTCAGGGCATGGAGGTGTTACCGTCCTCCTCCCCGCAGGCACCCGTCGGCATCCTGGCGATGACGGGTGGGGCGGAGTTCGAGCAGCCTACGCCGCCCCAGGCTGAGCCGGAGCCAGAGGTCGCAGTCGCGGATACGTCAGCCATCGTCGTTGATGAAGATGAGTCATCGTCATATATTGGCACGCTGTCCCTTCTTGACGTTGAGGGAGAGGAAGATTCGGTGCCCCGACCCAGGAAGGTATCATCGACTCAGGCGCTGCAGGCGCTTTCCCGAAGCCCATTGGACGCGGTAGCGACTTGGACGGTAGTGAACCCAGACCCGGACGACGTGCCCAAGACCAATGGCGGAGACCAGGCTGAAACCTCCGGGCTGGCGTTGAAAATGAAACCTGGTGTTATTGTGGTCCCGGAGAGCACCACAGTCGACACTCACCGCATCGACGAACTGCTTGGGTCACCGATCGAGGAGCTCGAGCGGTACAATGATGAGGATGACGCCTCCGACGATGACTTTCTGTCCATGAGCACAAGGTTTTCCAAGAAGAGCTCCCCCCCGGTCGCTCCGGCTCCCATTGTCAAGCCTGCTTCCCTCCCGGATAATTTCCATGAGACATCGTTTACCCATTCCACCCGGCCTCTAGGCGACTTCAATGTCTCCGCCGGAGAGGACGTCCTATTCGACCTGGACGAGGAAGCGAACTTTGACGGAGTGAAGAAGTATCTAACTGAAGATGAAGAGGACGAGACGCCCATCTCGGAACGCCTTCGCCCCCGACTTATCCCAACAGCAGACCAGCCAACACCCCCACTTGAGCACGACGACGCCGCCACGCTGCCACCGGTATCGCCGTCGTCGGCATTGTTCGGCGGTACGGTCGGTTCGTACAAGGGAAACTCTCTCATAGTCAACCCGATCAACAACACCGAGCTATATGATGAGATTGCGGCGATGGACGACGTTCACTTTGTTATGGGCAGTATTGATGGCAGGTCGGGCATTGACCCCGCCGACATGAACAGTTACCGGGCAACTCTGGCACGTCACGTAGCGGGGACAACGCCCAGGAGTTTCACTGAGAGGCTGGCTTTGGAGGAAGCGATGGAGCAGAGGGGACGAAGGGGAGCTTGACGAGTGAGAGAGTTTCCTGGTTGGGTGGTTAGACCGTTTCAGCATCGACGCAATACATATATATGTGGTATTGATAATACAAGGAAATTGGCGGGTCTCTGCTATAGTGAAGGGAAAGACGGAGGCCCTGGCGCTCGGATTGTAACCTGTACAATTAGTTGCATCGTGATACCAGGAAACAGTTGCCTAGGGCAGGCTTGAGATCATTCGAAGCTAGTACAGCGAAGATAGGGATTGTCGTGGAAGGCTCAGGTGAAGAACCTCTTGGTTAGTCAACGTTCCAATGAAATGTGGAGTATCACATTGCTTGTGGAGTGGACAGTGACTTCTCTAGAGAGCAAAAATACAGAGGCGCGAGAACAAACATGTGCGAGGGGTAAGTAGTGTATCGGAAACAATACACGGAAAAGTGCAAAGAAACGAGCAGGGAAAGTGGCGAGACTGAAGGGATCTAGGAAGGGAGAACTAGACGTGGAAGGCGGTTGAAAAAGGAGAGGGAGAAGAGAATGCCGGCTTGATCATCTGGGCCAGACCTGCATCCTATTTGTCTTGCCATTTTTCACGTTTTATACATTTTCGAATCGACACGTCCTGCAAAATTTCCGAGCAGTCGCTTTTCTTGTCGATTATCAGTGACAAAGACCCCCCTTCCCTTACCCGGCTGCTTGCATTCCAGTACTTCGCTTCTCTAACCAGAGGGGGTCGTCGTATCGATACCTGTCGAGAGCGGCGCTGAGTGTTATCAAAGTAGGTACCTCGTTATCGGAAGACCCACTCCCAGTGTTTCATCCACAACAGAGCAAGGGTAGGCCCAGCCTTGAACCTAAAGGGGGTGAGGGGGCTGAAGCAGCCAATCAAGGTAAGAAGCGACCGTGTCCAGGCCCCGATATGGTCGGCTTCCGCAAGAACGGCGTTTTGATTCCAACGGAGGCTTCTCTACATTTGATACAATCTCGGCATTTTGTTCCATGGTTTGATGAGGCCTGTTTTCCCCCCTCCTCTTTTGATTTCTTTCGGTTTTCTGGGCTTACCGCGTCGAGGGGATCGGACGATATCGGGCACTGCAGGCCCTTGAGGCTGTTAGGGATCACAATTGCGAATTCCAATGACGACGCGAATCTGTCGAGGCTAGGGAAAAGCCCGCCGAGTCCCTGTTTCTTGCTCCACGACCCCGGTCATCGGACAACGGACAGACCACGAACTGGATCGACGGATATTGAGAGAGGAAACAAGTGCCTACAAGCAACTAGGGGAGGGAATATGTGGACCCTAAGGATACCATCTATGGCCGTGGGTGCGGCGACCTTCCGGCCACTCCTCCGGCTGCTGCTCGTTGCGCACTGTCTGATATCCTGCGCCTCGGCCTATAAAGATCTCTCGGATAACTTCCTCCGTCAGCTACCGCAGCCCAGCGAAGATGATTTCGCGATAGGGAAAGGCGGCGAGCTGCTCGCCCCCATCCTCATTCCCCGCGTGCCAGGGACGCCGGGCCAAGTGACGGCACAGGAACATTTCGTCAACTTCTTCCGCAAACAGCTGCCCAAGTGGCATATTACCTGGCAGAATTCAACGGGAAAGACCCCTGTGACGGGTGACCGCCAGATACCTTTCCAAAACCTCATCATCCGCCGCGAGCCCCCGTGGACGAAGTCCGGGCAGGCGAATTTCCTGACGCTGGTGGCACACTACGATAGCAAGATATCACCGAATGGCTTCATTGGCGCGACGGACAGTGCAGCTCCCTGCGCAATGCTGCTCTTTGTAGCCCGTGCCATCGACAAATACCTAACGCAGATGCACGGGGAGATGGTGGCGCTGGGCGAGCTGGGCGGCACTCCGGCCATGGACATGGGCGTGCAGATCCTGCTGCTGGACGGTGAGGAGGCCTTTGCGTCGTGGACGGACACGGACTCTCTGTACGGGTCACGATCACTAGCCGAGGAGTGGGAAGAGCGCTCGGCGTACCCGGCTCTGTCCAATTACCACAATCCCCTAAGACAGATATCACTGTTTGTGCTGCTTGATCTGCTGGGCGCTCAGAACCCGCACGTGCCGAGCTACTTCTCAACGACGCACTGGGCGTACAAAAAGCTGGCGACGTTGGAAGGGAGACTGAGGAGCCTGGGCTTATTGGAGAGCAAGCCGACTCAGCCGTTCTTGCCCGAGTCGGACAAGCTGTTAAGTAACTTTGATCATTCGGGCATTGGTGATGACCATGAGCCATTCATGAAGAGGGGTGTGCCGATCTTGCATCTGATCCCGAGTCCGTTTCCGGACGTGTGGCATAACATGATGGACGACGGTGAGCACCTTGATCTCCCAACGGTCAGGGACTGGGCAAGGATCATGACGGCGTTTGCGCTCGAGTGGCTCGACATGATGGAGGTGGAGCCGCCGGCACCATGAGGATTGGGACGGGAATTTGTATGGGCTTTGTATCTGTTGTATTATACCTTGATATCCCACACTTGTGCCTGGTCATCGGAGGGCGAGATCCCGCACCTCGAAAAGGCAGGGACGGATCCTGACATTGTTGGTATTGGCGCCGTTGGAGCTGGTTGGGGCGTTTGAACGCAGAGCAAACATCATGATATTGTTTGCGGTACTTGCCAGACACTGAGGAGGAAGCATATTAGTGGCTGAGGAAACAGTACATGGTACAGATGGAACGTGGAAATGTGGTCCACCAGAGTTGTTTGTCGTTGGGAGCCTAACAAGCTCGGTCACTCGGTGTAATTAGTAGCCTGGCGCCAGGGAGGCTCGAAGGGATCAGATTATCCGTCAAAGGCTTGCGCTTTGGAAACTTGTGCAGTTTTGACCCCTGATGATCGGATATTGCGGACAGCTTTCTGTAGATAGAAGACTGGCGCTTCCATCCGAAAGTAGTGCAGCCCTAGGAAAGATCTAGGGACTGACCTGTGGGTTGGAATAGCGGCAACGCGCATCGGGAAGCCTTTCATGGGCTGGTTGAAGTGTGCTTGGAGGCCTCATTGCTTCGTTCTTTCTACAGTGCATTACACTGTATGGGTGCGATTCAAGCGGGAAGAACTGAAAGTGTTCTCTTGCGAACAGATGTGGCGTCTAGCAGGACTGAGAACAACTATTCGTTCTGAGCATCAATTATTGCCGCCTTTGGTGGAGTTGGTGGGGTGGCGGGGTAACAGCTAGCGCTTTCCTTGCAGCGTCGTGACTCCTCAGTGCCCCGCACCCAATCAACATCCGATGATGCGAGTCCTGTTACCGCGCCTTGCCTCTTGAACACTGCGCATGGGACGATACACGACTGTAGAAATTCGGCAGACCAAATTGCATCTCGGCATCTCCCTTCGATCAATAAAAACCTCTTTCTTGCCGCTCAGGCCTCACCGGCGCTCCAGGGACAACGTAGGTGATAGAGTGTCTGCCGTTTAGCTATCCCGCTGCAGCGAAGGGCGAGGAAGGGGTAAGGTCAATCGAGCAGTGAATAAGGTTGGGCCGTTTCCCCATTTACTTTTGCAGAGACTGCGTCAGGCATCTCTGCTCCTCCTCTCAAACACGGCTTCTCACGGGTCTCAGTCGACGACGGTCGCTGCTACCAGGAGATTAGACGGTTCTATTTGGACACCGACAACGGTCGGCAGTGTTCTCTTCGACAATCGATACACCTCTATCGTCCAACCCGCTCCCACCGCGCACTATCTCATCTTTCCCGTGCCGCAACGCAGCCACACACCGCCGACGCGGACAATGGACGGAAAAAGACACCCCAGCTCGTTCCAGCAGTTGGAGAAGCTGGGCGAGGGCACATACGCTACTGTGAGCAAGGCGAAATCTCCGTGGTCTTCGTCCGCACTTTGCTAACCTTACCTAACACAGGTCTTCAAGGGTCGCAATCGCCAAACTGGACAGCTCGTTGCATTGAAAGAAATTCATCTTGACTCTGAGGAAGGCACCCCTAGTACGGCCATCCGAGAGATCTCGCTCATGAAGGAGCTCAAGCACGAGAACATCGTCGCGCTTCATGATGTGATCCATACCGAGAACAAGTTGATGCTGGTATTCGAGTTCATGGACTGCGATTTGAAGAAGTACATGGACCAGACGAAATATCCCCCAGGGTCGATATTCCAGAGCGGACAGCTAAAGCCAAAGAAGGTTAGGTCGTTTATGTGGCAGTTGATGCAAGGCATTAAGTTCTGTCACAATAACAAGGTGTTGCACCGAGACTTGAAACCACAGAATCTCCTCATCAACGGCAAGGGCCAGCTCAAGCTGGGCGACTTTGGCCTCGCTAGAGCATTCGGTATTCCGGTCAACACATTCAGCAACGAGGTCGTTACTCTTTGGTACCGAGCTCCCGACGTCCTCCTCGGAAGCCGCACCTATAGCACTAGCATTGATATATGGTCGGCAGGCTGCATCATGGCGGAGATGTTTACAGGCAAGCCCTTATTTCCTGGTACAACCAACGAAGACCAGCTCAGCCGTATCTTCCGTGTCATGGGCACGCCAACTGAGAGAACATGGCCTGGATTGTCGCAATACCCTGAGTACAAGACAACCTGGCCAATTCATGCAACACAGGACTTGGCTTCATGGGTTCGCAATGTCAGAACAGAAAGGCAATTTGATCCAAAAACGGGAGAAAGGATTGTTGCTGCGGACGAAACAAATCCAGACCACTGGGAACCTGACTCCGAGGCCATGGACTTCCTGAAACGAATGCTGATGCTGCAGCCTGACGAGCGGATAGCAGCACACAATGCGGTCGGAGGCAAGGGTCCGGATAATAGAGAGCACAGTCCCCACAGATGGTTCTATGAATTCTACGCCCAACATCAGCAGCAAGAACTGCTTCTGCATCAACAACATCCGATTATGCAGCCTCACGGTGCCTACCAGCACCCGAGCCAACACTTGATGCCTGGTCAGCACCCCTACACAGAATACCGATAAGAGCCGGGAGGGCAATGAGAAGGAGGACCAGGATATTTGGCGTGATAATGGGGACATTCTTATGAGGAGTAGCGTTCTGGTTGGGAATAGTGTTATGGGTTTTGCAATGGCGTGATACTATTTCTAGGGTGAGCTCAAAATACATTGCTACTAGCAGATCTATACATCAGTATACATTCCGGCGGAGCAAATCCAATTGCACAAGCCGGATTATCGTCAATGTCAACATGGGGACTTCGTGTGGTCGCCCACTTGTAACTTTAACCCCTGACTCATAAATCAGCTTTGAAGCCCCTATAATGATCTGTTTTACATTGTCTAATTCCTTGAAATCTAATTTTCATATAGCAATTTAGCTGGCGACTAGGCAATATGTCTTACGATTATTGTAAAAGATTTCTACCATTAACTGAGGCGCTGGGCTCAGAGTGGGGGCATAGTGGGTATTTTACGAAGTAAACCGACAGTTAACCATGTTCTTATCGATAACCTTAATTTCTATGCCGTGTTCCTCCTGTGCCGGTGCTCGACAAACGCAAATCACTTGTTCAGGTCAATGAAAAAGAAGCAGCACAACCATCACAACACCTCGTTCATACTACTTGATTCCTCTGTTTTGTTGTGCCGACTGGCTGCCGGATGATAAATAATCTTTTTTTTCGATAAACTGTCGCTCCCATACGGCGGCCGTGATGGAGTCGCGCAAAGGTATGTGCGGTTGTCGGAATACGCATGTCGAATTGCACCCCATTCCACTCAGGAAGCGTCCGACCAGCTAACCATTTTGTGCGCACAATAGATGAGGAAGCTACCACCATCAAGGTGGCCTCGGCCAAAAACCCAGTCAAGACACCTTCCAACGGTGCCGTCAAACTCAAGAAAGGCGCCAGCCTCAAGCTCAACAAACCTGGTGCATGGAAAGAAACCAACGCGCTTGATAGTTGGCCACCCCCGCTGCGCAATACTGCTCGGAACTCGGCGCTAACAATCTGTGCCATCATAGTCGAAGAAAAGAAGAAGCAGAGTAAAGACGGCTCGATTATCGCTGCCTCTTCCCCAAGTCCCGTTGTGCTTCGACTCGAAGATTCGAACCAGGGCTCTTTCACATCAACCCGCCCCATCCAAGACATGTTAGAGCTACAACAATGCAAGCACTGCAAAAAGGGAATTCTCGCTCCCTCTTCAAAGGAACACATTGCCCAGTGCCTTCGTATCAAGAAGGAAAAGGCACAGCGCAAAAAGGAAGCTCGTGAGAACCGAGAGCGTCAAAAGGCCCTCGAAGAAGAGGCGGCTAGGAAGGCGGATGGCGACGACAATATCCGCGCCGACGACGACAGTGATGCAGATGACGTTTCGGCGAAAGGTCCGAATGCGGGTAAGACAACCAAGAAGGCAACTGGTAAGAAGACGGACGGCGGTGTCAGCGGAAAAAAAAGGAAGGCCGAAGGTGAACTTGACAAGGGAAAGGCCAAGAAGAAGAAGGACGAGCCAAAACCGAAGGCCGCCAAACCAAAGGGTCCTGTTGATGTGGAGCGACAATGTGGTGTCATACTACCGAATGGGCAGCCCTGCGCAAGATCCCTAACATGCAAGTCCCATAGCATGGGTGCGAAGCGCGCTGTTCCAGGGAGATCTTTGCCTTATGACATGCTCTTGGCAGCCTATCAAAAGAAGAACCAGGCCAAGCAACAAAAGGCCGCCATCGACGCCAACGCACCGCTCGAAGAAGATGACGAGCTCAATGCCGGCGCGGTCGACAGTGATGAAGAGACTGCTGCGGTCATGTCGGCCCTGAGCAGCTGGAAACCCCAACCAGTCGTTCCACAACCTATACACGAACCCATCAAAGCCAAGTATAACAGGCAGCGGCTTCATGAACAGCTTCAAGCTGCCACCAACGGTGGCCGCGTCAACATTTTCAAGGTCGTAGGTTACGGGGCCCAGAAGCTTCCAGATAACCATCCCAGTTTTCTTGACAACGAGGATGCGCCTGGCGAACCAGATATCGCTATGATGGGGGCGTACTCTCGGCGTTCGTCAAGTTTCGGCATGCCCGGACCTCAACAGCGGAGGCTATCGGTATCAAGTCGAGTTTAGGATACTCGATTTCTTGGCTCATCATCGCTTATTGTCCCCCCCACTCCGATAGTCCCACGAAAACGACTTGGAAGTGACGACGAGCAGGCTGCCGAAGCTGCTCCTCGATATAAGAGAAAAAAATATCCATCCAAGGCAATTACTGAAACGTTGGACAGCCGCCAAACTGTATTTTTTGCCGAAAATCCCATTCACAAGCTACTGGAGAATAGTCAAAATCAATCTTCTCACATTTCGGAGACTTTGAATCCGAATCCGACTACATCTGGGTCCATCAGCGACAAGGGCACATCGGAAACGGACGATGAGCTGCTTTGGAGTTGCAAGCACAAGCACATACTGTCCCCGCATAGCGATGGCGAGTGTTCTTCAACGGAGACAGATGGGTGGCACTACGCCATCAAATCGCCGCGGGGCCAGACAGTTGGCACATCATCCAGGCCAGCGGCTCTCCCAACTGCGACGCTGCATAGCGAGCAGGCTTCGAAGTCAGTAGCAGAAGAACAGAGTCAGTCCGTCCTGAAGATACCACAGACTCTTCCACAGACTCTTCCACAGACTCTTCCACAGGCTAAAGGAGACCGGCTTGCCCGGCAGTTAAGTCGTTCTTCTGTCTGGAGTGGTGCAAAGTCAATGCACCTGAAACGTCTGGCACAGCCTCGGTCAGATGAAAATCGACCTTCAGGAGATGCATCCCTAAGACGGTCAGACGTCGGACCTCAACAGCCAACGCTCACCTCTTCGGGCCTTTCAAACAGCTGTTCCGAAGGAAAGGCCAGTACTCGCTGTGAGGAGCAAAGAGAAATGTCCGCTCAAAGGCTAGGGTCGCGCCTCACACAGCAAAAGGAACACCCCTGGTGGCAGGAATCTCGCCTTCAAAAGCAATCGCAACCTCGTGGTTGCCACGGAGTTGAGGCTGGGCTTGAGAGATCAGGAGATCAGGTACCAAAGGCTTCCAAGAATCCCGCTTGGGGCAAAGCAGACCCTCGTCCTGTGATATCACAAGGACTACGTCGTCGACAGGCGACCACACGTACTCTCCAACGTTCCGAGACACAGACTCGTCAGGGTGAGGCTCGTCCTCGTCCGCAACTAGACTCTCTACAGCCCGGTAGATTGACAACACAGAAGGAGGGGAGCCCACCTCGCACCACGCAACAACGGCCGGCTCGACCCTCAACCCAACCCGAGAAAATCTCTTCAAATGTCAAAGGATTTGCGGGATCCAGCCACCAAATGAGCGCGGAACAGCGACCCTCGCAACCGGGCACCGCACGGGCTTCTCAAAGCTCAGAGGAAAGTCAACCCATGCAGTCGAAAATCGGCCATACCTCTCAGAAAGAAATCGACTTGATCGAGCAAGTCACACCTGTCAGTTCGCCAGCCGCCCAAATTCTGCGACCCAAAATCTCACCCTTGGCCCCCTACAAACATCTACTCGACGTTTCGAATAATTCTGCCAGGCATACCTCTATTTCCCCAGACACGAATGCCAAAGGTAAAGCCACAACCTCCGTGCAGTCGAAGAGTATGTCGTCGACTCAAGCCGCACAATGCCGGTCGGACCCTCGGAGCGTGGACCTAACTTCGAATAGCGGATCATCGCAAGATTCAGCGATAGAACTCAACGAGCAATCATCACTCACGCTCAAATGGGTACAAGAGGACTCCATCGACATCTCACTGGGTATTGGCCATGTCTCGGCACAACTTGAGGCACCTCCTGAGGAGGTTCAACCAAAAGTAGATGATTGCCGACTGGCGCCAGACGAGCTCGATCTTTCACAGCAATCTGCCCAGCTGGACCTTGCGGCCAGTAAAATCGATGTATGGATGGAGCCACGCCGTCCTCTATGGGAGCGGGGTCATACACCGCCGTGGCGACGCCGTCGTCGGTGCTCAGGAGAATTGGCAGCACGTCTCCCTCCCTGGAGACGCCCCCGGCCGGTTCTCAAACAGCCACCCAGCTCCTCACTAGTTGTCGCTCCCGCCACGCTAAAACATCCTCTCCCCGCACGCCCCCCGTCCCCTCTGGACCTTCCGAGGATCCCCGTGGCGGGTACGCAGAGAATGGCAATGCAGACGATGACGAATTCTAATTTGGGGCAGTCGTTCCGTCTGACTCGCCAGACGGAAACTTGTTATGCCCCGCAGCAACAGACGTTTGCCTCTAGATCTCAGTGTCAATTCCAGTATGGTACGACGTTCTCGTCGTCGCCAGTGATGCCGAATAGACACCCTCCCTTGTACCCATCAGCTCGTCCGAGTGGGGAAGGGAACTCGTCCCAATCGGCGTCCCAGTTGGGGTCGAGCCCCTTTTTGCACTCGCCCCCCCAGCTCCTAGCCGCAGCCTCAATCCCTATACTGCAATCCGAGCTGCAAGACTACGGCTTCGCCAGCCAGCAACACCCTGGCGCTTCTGTCGGGCACATTGCCCACAGGAACAGTCCAGCCCTGGCACCGTCGACGCTCCCGCTGAGATCAGTTTCCTTTTTGCAGAGACCGGACTGGGGCTATTACAACTGGTAATATCGACCGCCATCGACCAGGATGATTCGAGGTTCACATTTGGATGAGACGAGAAGACCACCGGATTACCTTCTCGTTCTTTTTTTTGCATGTGGTGCAATATTGTTGGTTTCGAGACCTGCTCTAGTGGGTCCGTGTCGGCTGGATATTTCTGTCTCTGCTCTTTCCTTGTGGCTTCTATTTCCGAGTCCACATGACTACTCTATCCCCCCCTAAGACATTGGGACAGCACAAACTGAGACATCTACGGCGACTGGAGTAGCAGGTTGGGAAACTTGCTTTTTTTCTGCATAATACCCAAGAGCTCGAATGCGAGTTCCCTGTCTCGATTGGGATGCGCCAGCTTGGACACTCGCGATGTTACGCAGATACACTCTTATATACATGTACTGTAATGAATGACCCTTGGATGGGCGAAAGCAATTGAACCAGATGGACAGACTTGGACCTGAATTCGAGGTTCGTTTGTCCATAAAGATCTTCTATCCTACATGTGCTGGGTGCAAGGCCTTGATAGGAACGTGTATTTCACATTACTGGTGGCTACTAATAACCCGACAATAATCTACTCCGATCAGCCTGACACCAACGATGGAAACTTGGTGTTGCATGTCCAAAACCCACTCGAAGGTTTTGGCAAATCAGGAAAGTAATTCACCCATCAAACCACCCCTAGTCAATTCAAAGAAAGAGTGTTCACCGCGAGAACTGAAAACACACATACGAAGGCTCCGGTAAAAAGAAAGGGGTAGCACGCTCGGCCAGGGCCGCCAGCTGGCCACTGCACAAGCCACCCTAATCAACACGGTCTTTGCCCTGAAAAGCAATGGCCTTCAGCCCTGTAGACGGTGACCAGACAACCAACTGTCAGCTGTCAGGGGGCTGGCCTGGCAGTGTCAAATTTTGATGACTATACAAGCGACTGGCCCCTCTCTTTTGACCAGAGCCTTCGTACAGAGCACTTTAAATAATCACAATCTCACGCCAGTCGTACTTTTCAAATCTTTCCTCGTCAAACCAATACGGGTCATCCGCCGTACTCCCATAGCGGATCACGCCCACCCTACGAAACACACTATCCTCGGGTCCAGTCCCGGGAATTGGCGTCGGCAACGGCTTGGGTACCTCTTCTAGCAGGAGGCCTTCTCCGCGGCGTCGGCCATCATCGGCCAGGTAGGTAAAGATCTCGTTGCACCAGAAGATGACGTTGCCGGTGGGCCAGGCCTTGCGTATGTCCGGGTTTACAGTCAGACGGTAGTCACGGTTACTATAAAACTGCCAGCGGGCTTTGGTGTCACCGGGGGCGAGGCCGTTGGTGCTGGGGTGGAAGGGCACATTGTCCCAGACTACATGGCGCATCTTGGTACGGATGCGCATGAAGCCGGCGGTGACGCGGCCAAAAGGGAGGGTGGGATCGTATAGCGTGGTTTCGACGTGCATGAGCATCGTGGTATAATGACCGCTGTCAGAGGTGTTGGTGGAAGCGCCGGGTTCGCCACAGAGGGAGGCTGAGACCTCGCCATTGACGGAGGCCCAGGACCAAGAGGGCGCGCGGTAGGTGGTGGGTCGGGAAAGGGTGTCGTTGAAAAGGGATCTGGTACTCCAAAGACACTGCCAGAGGAAATCCTCCCTCCACATGCCGGCGAGGTAGGTCGTGACGGGCTTGGTGTGCGAGTATTGCTCGGCGATGGCGGAGATGGCGAGGAGCTTATCGTCATCAACAGTAAGCTCGCGCTTCGTGTACGCTGACATTGTCCGAAACCAGGACACTGGGTGGGGTAGCCGGCCGAGCCACAGATTTCCCGGATCCAGTGGCGGGGGGGAATTGTTTCGACGGATGATGACGACAGCACCATCGGCGGTAGTTTTTGTCGGAGTAGTCGTGATGTCTGTTGTCAACCCTTTGACGGCTGCAGGCTCTGACGCTGGCGGGACTAGAGGATCGCCAGTTACTTCTGTCGGTGAAGAGGTAATTTCCTCGTTTTCGTTGCCCATGCACGTCGTGTCATCCACGGCCGGGATGAGAGGGAAATCGGCAAGCGCACTGTCTTCACGGTAGCCTTGGAGACACACGTAACTCAAATCCCGAAAGGTATAGCATAATATCCTCGTCGAGAGCAGCGTTTCCTGGAAGGTCCACGCTCTCGTGAAAAGGCGAGCAGGGCCGGATTTGAGGTAAAAGGGTATAGCGAGGACGTCTCCGAAAACATTGTCATCCAGACGAGCCCTCATCCTAACCGATCTGTTCATTTCTCTCGGTTTAAGGAAACCCTCACGACTTGTCTCAGCCTCACTGACCGCAATGGTAACGAAAGAACCTCGATATATGTGTTGCATTTGCGAGATCTGTTCTGAGACATCGGCAGCGTCGTTCTGGACAATGCACATAGCGTCGACCCACAGATAGCGCAGCCCGATTTCACGTGTAGCGATCAGAGCATCATGGATAGTCTGTGGAAGTGTCGCCACGGGTATCTCCCGTTCGTAGTCGGATAACAGCTCCAGAGTTGTCTTGGCTGGCTGGTCACCACCCCAGCAGTAGCTCAAAGCAACGTAAGGACCTGCTTTGGGATTGGTGACTAGACGAGCAATAAAAGGTGAGGGAAAGCCAACAGGCGCATCGATTACTTCCATTACGCGCTTCGGCATAAATGGTTGATTGTAGTCTCGACATTTGCTATGAAGGAGGCGGCAATCGTCCAGCCAACGACGGGCTCGGCTAAAGCTGAGCTTTGAGTTAGGTATTAGGTTCACGGGCAGTCGGTATCCCAGCATCTCGTGGAGAGGATTTTCCCCTAGGAGAAGCTTAGCAGTCCTCCCAGGGTTCAGTTGTCTAGGAAAGTGGTTGCTTACCTGGAATAGTGAAGATGGTGAAACGGCCTAGGACTTCGTCGTTACCCTTCCTTATCCAGTACCAGACTGTAGGCCAACCGCCCCCCATGCCAAACCCGAATAAGATAGGCTGCCGTCGGAAACGGGGCGTATGTCCCCGTTCACTTAGATATGTGTCGCCGTAGACGGGATTCAGACCTCTGGCTATGTGGCTAAAAAAGACACAGCCATCAGCTGCTGCATCCAAAGCTTGATATACTGTGTAGCCGATCTCTCGAAGAGTCCACCCGCCCCAGTTATTAGTCGCATTTCCTTCCCAGTCTTTACGGTTGAGAGCCAACGCGGCCTGTTTTCGCAGATCGGCAATGAGTTTGTTGCAATAAGTGCACGAGTGAGCGGCCATATCATGACATTCTTGGTCTCTCTGTTGATGAAGTGCTACTACAGATGGCGCGGGCTTTTTGTAAATTAAGTCAGGCCGATCGGGTGACGGGGGCCGCAATATCATCAGCTTTCGCTTCGGTGTGTTTTCTTCGGAGTCATCCGAATCGTAGTAATACCACTTGTCCGGATCATCAAGGTATTTGGCCTGACGCGGAAGCCAGAAGTGGCGCCATGGCTGGCTAGGTTAGCACCAGGCCAGTCTGCCCCCTTGATCTTGGATACACACCTTGGGATTCTCATTTCTATCCTCAATCCGTTTGTCTCTCCGACGACCTCTTGGCCCTCTGCGGTCAGTGGTGGTGTTTTCGCCTAGAATGGACTCATCTGAGTCATTGATGTAGTCCGGGTATACTACTGGAGGCGACGGCATGGCTGTCAGCAACTCTGCTATAATGTGATCATGACAGATTTGAACGGTACTGGGAGAGGTTCTCTGAGAGGATATACCCCTGAGTGTTTGCCTAACCTCGAGGCAGGACAAGGGAGCTTGCAGCCTGACGAATCGAAGAAAGTCGTTTGTTACTGTTTCACGACATGCAGGCCGCATTACGCGACCAACATTGCCAACTGTCGTGTGAATAATTGGGCGGGAAAAGTGGCTGTGACATGGAGGCCCCGACTGAACGGGAAGATTTGCCTCTCCGCGGCGCGTAAGTCGGCATACCGTGGAAAATAGAGTACTGCTTTGACAAACCAACGTTGAAGGATTGTGCCCTAGCGTGGGATTTCAAGTCGGAAAACATCGGTACCAATGTGTCGGGTCTTCAGAGGCATTGGAACGACTGCCTTCTGGGCATCCTTGAGCCGATAGAAAACAAACCCCTCTTTTGAACAAATGTGTAAGAAAGGGATTGATCTAGGGCCAGTTGAGGACACCTGGTCATTGACAGGATTTTCAACATAACATTTGACCTGTGTGGTTATGATCCCACCGAGGTTTTGAGCGGACATCTCGAGATTGGGATTGAGATCTGGTTATGTAGTTTCTGGCGTGCTAGAGTGTAAAAAACCTCATTGGCTCTGCTGAGAACGAAACCGACGACTAACTGAATTAGGTCACTTTCAGATGTCGAAATGGTGTCTTGACGCAGTCTACGCTAGGAGTTGTGTATTGTCTGCTGCGGGGAAATCAACCTACTGCTGCTGCTGCTGGTGCTGCTGTGGCTGCTGCAGGAAGCGAAGTGCGGGATGTTGTCGTTGCATTCTCCTCGACCTCGAACAACGACCGTTAAATGCGAATACAGTTCGCACACCGAATTAGTGAGAAAGTACTGTGTTCTCTCGATCCAATGGGATTTGCTTTCTCTCTCCCCCTCATAAACCCAGTAGTTGAGATCATCCTGCAGTTGAAATGCCCCCCGCATCCAGACTCTTCCCCTCACTGGGACGCGCTACGGCGGGCGTCGCGATACCGTCGTTTCGACCCTCGTTACGTATCCCTTAGATCTGGTTAACCCACGTCTTAGGTACGGCGTCGATTGTGCGCTGGCGGCACTATCGATGGTGCAGATGCGTACCGTGGTATCATCGACGCTTTCAACACCATACCATATACCTCCAGAGGGAGGATTTCCACTTTCATCGCCGGCTTGGCATTGTTGTTTTATACGGCAGGTGTACCCGTCCTGATGCTGCTACTTGGTGCTGACTGGTATTCATCAGCGGTTCCGCGCCCAGACGTTCCATACGAGAAACAAAGCGCCGCATTCCAATGCATTCGAGGAGCTCGCTGTGGGTGCTGTTGCCGGTGCATGTACAAAGGTATTATTGAATGAAAAGAATGAGAAGCGCGCAACAGCCTCCACCATCGGCGAGACGGTGGCCGAGATCACCCGAGAAAAGGGCCCCTTGGGACTGTGGGCCGGTTATTCGGCGAGTCTCGTGCTAGCATTCAACCCAAGTATGACATTCTTGCTGCAGCAGATGCTCAAACGCGTCCTGATTGCTCCCCAAAAATGGAACAAGCCCGGGCAACAAGCAACCTTCCTCTTGGCAGCACTGAGCAAAGTAGCTGTAACAAGCGTGACATATCCCTTGCAACTTGCCAAGACGAGAGAGACTTCAGGGCTCGACTCCATCCGGCGACAATCAAGTGACCGGGAGGGTTTGAAGTATAGCGAATGATACCATCTTCACCACTGTGTTTCGCATTGCACAGACAGAGGGAACCAGGGCTCTGTTTGATGGGATTGGCGGCGAGTTACCGAAGGAATTCTTCAGCCATGGAATGACAATGATGTTCAAGGATATGATCCACGGTTTTTTGATTCGGTTCTATTCGGCCTTGCTTATTTTTCTGCAGAAGTACCCTACAACCTGGGCCCGGTTTCTGCGAAGAGTTCGATGGGTTAGGGAAAGAATGGGGATGGTATCCTCGTCAAGCCAGATGCCTCTTCGCCATCGTTTCGAGTCAATTGAGCGGGTATTGCGTGGTGGTGTGCTCAGCGGGGTCTGAAGAGCGCATCGTGATAACCAGGTGGTTGGCGAATGGCCAAGGCATTAGCACCGGAAGCTTACATGGTCCTTTTTGACCTCATTGCTGCCGCCAGCCGAGAACCCTGTTCCCTCGCGACGCAACTCTACCAGGCCAGGTCGAATCTTTTCTTTCTCGGCTTTGCCTCCTTTCTGTGGGGGCTTGTCGGTGAGGTTAGTGTCGCAAACGTAGCACCGGATGACGTTAGCCTCTGTATCTGGAGAGTGAGGATCGTGGTCTAGCGGCCTCATAAACTTGTCGGCACAACTCTTGCACAAAACATGGCCGCAAGGTTTGGCCAGCATCGCCTTGGAAGCATTCGACAGAACCTTTTTGCAAGAAGGACATATCCTCTGAGGGCACTTAGTCGTTGGGTCCTTTTCCTCAGTGAAGTTGATCGACACCAGGGTGTGTAAGGAGTAAAAGTGCGCCTTGTTCTCCGGCGCGGCTGGACATGTTGGTTGGTTCTTCACCTTCTTCTTCACCTCAAATAGGACGTCGTCTTTTTTTAGAGATGGGGTGACGGCTGGAGACCAGAAGGAGGGGAGAGTCGGTTTCGATGCCTCCGAGGGTAGGTTAGCAGGACGGATAGGAGCTCGGAGGATCAACACGAACCTTCTCTTCATCAATAGCCCTCCGCGCTTTCGTCCTCTCTTCGGCAGCGATTCGCGCAAGTTCTTCTTCGTCCAATAAGAACTTCCGCTTCTCACCGCGTTTCGCTTCGTCGGCTAGCCTTGCTGTTTCTGCGGCTGGTGTACCATTCCCCATTCCATTTTGTGGAGTCAGCCCGGCTTGGGTAAGCTCGAACTCTCGGACGGCGCGCTCCTGGGCTTCCATGTCTCTGCGGGTTTGTTCTTCGAGCGTCTCGCGTTCCTCCTGTTCTCGCGCCTTCTCGGCCCGTTTGATCTCCTTCTTCTGAGCTAGGATGTTACTGAGCGCACACTCGCGACAAAATATGTCTCCATGGATGCATGCAACGGGGTCGATTGCCGGTTCTAGGCAAAGGCTACAGGATGCGAAGGGGAGGAACGATTCCCGCGAGAGTCGGGCAGATGAGGAGCCCCACGACGCTTTAGCGAGGTCTCGCTCATAAGAGGTGAAGACGGGACGTGTTGTATTTCTTTTACCTGTTCAGTTAGCATATCAGGTCCGAGTTCAATCAAAATATAGCTTACTGTGTGACATGCTGTACCAAGTTCAATCAGTGCTTGTGAATGTTTTGATGATCAAGCAGTTGCAGCTTCGGCGAGGATACCAGAAGCTTATGTGGGTCCATGTGGGGCTCTATCCACCTTGGCATTCTTTGGATGTTTGATGGCGTATCGCCAAGTCCTCAATGACATTCAACAATTTTCCAACTTTTGTCACTCATTCGCTTGTTTATTCCTCCCACCTCTCCCAAGTATTTTGCAGTGACTTAAAACACCCCCGTTTAGTGGATTGGTCAATTTCGAGTGCCCAGAATGCTCTAGAGCAGCGAGAATCGTCCAGGTTTCAGCACCAAAAGTTCGCAGCCCAGCTTCACCAAACCATGTCGCAGTCGCCAACACCCCACAGCCCAAGCCTGTCATGGCGCATGGCATCCGCCACCATTATGGGCATCACGGGTATTCTATCCAGGTCATTTCTGCATGGGCTGAATTCGGTTGAGGTCACGGGTCTCTCAAGGTTTTTGGAGATCCTGGACAGTCGCAAAGACCCCGAAAGGAGACAACGGGGTCTTCTTACAGGTACTTTCACCCCAAGACAGAAACCGTCAAACCCCGGTGCTAACCCCAATAGTCTCCAACCATGTTAGTGTGTGAGTTACCATCACTCGACCCTGTGAGAGACAATCACTCATGCAACCCACCAAACCCAGCCTTGATGATCCTGGAGTCTGGGGTCTGTTACCTCTGAGCTACGCCTTCAACCCGTCCAACTTGCGCTGGACACTTGGAGCAGCCGACATCTGTTTTAAGAACGATCTGTTCTCCAGCTTCTTCAACTACGGTCAAGTCTTGCCGACCCATCGTCTGAAGCACTCACCACATGGAGGTCCATTCCAACCGGCCATGACCCAGGCCATCCGCCTGCTCTCGGAATATCAACCATTCACCTCGCCCGTCTACACCACCATGGGCGAGGATGTAGTGCCTTCTCCTTCTATCCATGCCCGCAACCGCCATGCCTGGGTCCACGTGTTCCCTGAAGGCCTCGTCCACCAGCACCCCAAGTCTGACTTGAGATACTTCAAGTGGGGTGTCGCCCGTCTGATCCTCGAATCGGAGCCTGCGCCAGATGTGCTGCCCATGTTTATTGATGGCACACAGCGACTTATGCCTGAAGACCGAGCCTTTCCGCGGTTCGCACCACGGATCGGGAAGCAAATCAGGGTAGCGTTTGGGGAAGTATTGGACTATGAGGCTACGTTTGGTGATCTCAGGCGGCGATGGCAAGGACTTGTAAAAAGATCCGGGGGGATCAAGGGGGTGATTGGTGAGCTCGGCAGCGAGGAACTGAAATACGGAAAAGAGGCCGAGCAAATTAGGATAGAAGTGGCGAGGCGGATGCGGGACGAGATTTTAAAGGTACGAAAGAAGATGGGCGGATTCTCAGAACCAGACCCAAGACTCGGGGATGCTAATACTTGGGCTGCGGATGACTTTAAGGAGAAAAAGTACAGGAGCAAAGTGGACGGGAGCCATATAAATCAGGACTAGAGTTAATCATCGTATGTATATTAGTGTATACAAATCCACGTATGCATACAGGGAGGATGGGGAAAGTTGTCATGAGCCGAGCATTCAATGTGCAGAACTGGGTATCTTAGCTCGGTCCCTCTGTCCGGGGGTAACTATCGCAGATTGTTGGGAGGTTACAAAACCCGCCCCCAAATCGTCCACGTGAATTAAACCATTCATTATTCAAAACGCCGTTGCAATGCATTGATGCAAAAAAGCTTAAACCATCATCACCAACGCCGCCAAAAATCCCACCAGCGCAACCGCCCTCCCTCCCTTTAATTCCCCCGCTGCCGCCGATGACGACCGTCCGCCCCTTCCACCGCTGCTGCTCGCCTTCCTCCCCGTTGGGGTAATCCCATTAATCCGATCTGCCGTATCAATCGCCGGACCGCGATCATAAAAGTCAACCAGTACAAACACGGGCTTGATTCCCCACTCCCCAGTGCACGTCTGGGCGTGCAGACCGAGCGCGCCCATCTTGCTCGTGTCCGGCGAGTTGGTCGTGTCAATATCCCCAACATTGGGCACGGTAATGTCGCCTGTGATCTGCGTATAGGCAAAGTGGTTCAGCAGCGGCAGCATACCGGCCTGGATGGCGTTGGTGGCGGGCGCCCGGTTCCGTGGCCGGTCAAGTGTGCAGTTAAAGGCGGAGATGCGGCGCACGTCAAAGGGGGTTTCGAAGACGTGGGTGAACTCGTCCAGGAGAAAGGGGTGTGAGGCGGAGGCGGTGCCGAGGGGGGCGACGAAGGTTACGAGGCGCTTGTTGGAGGAGATCATGGAGGAGAGGGTTGGCCAGCCGGAACCGGTTGGAACGAAACCGTAGGGGGATAGGCCAGAGGCGTCGAAGGCTTCGCCAAAGGAGCTGGCAAGTGCGGAGTCGGAGTTGACGAGGAGGAGGGTAACCACCTCGTTGGGGTTGGTGTCCATCCAGAATTTGATACGGGCTAGCCAGACATCGAGAGGGCCAGCGTCGAGAAGTGCGCAGGTTGTGTGGCAGAGGCGGAGCGTGCCATTTTCGACGTGGACTTGGGCTTGGAGCAAGCGGATACCCGCTGACAGAGCGACAGTGGCATTGAAGAACTGGTTGCCAGCCAGGGAATTGCCTGTGCTAGCATCACGGAGAAAGGAACTGTCATGGGCACCCATGTGGGTGATGTTGTTGTAGTTCCGGCCGCAGAGGGTCGGAGAATTATTGCAGGCGACGGTTTGGGCTTGGGATAAGGGGACCAGCCCCAGGAGGGCGGTGGCAGCCCAGAGTAGTGGCGAGACCATGATTCCTTCACGATTGGCACTGGAGAGAGGAAAAAGAATTAAGAGAGGGAGAGAAAAAGACGTCCAGAACTAAGCTGGAAATGCGAAGGAGTGAGCAAGTAGGCATCACCAACCACTTATACACAACGACCAACCGCCCGTCTACCCGCAAGTCGGATCCACCAGCCTTCTTCAGTCCGAAAACAGAAAGGGGCGAAGAAGACAAGGGCCAGGCAGAGTGTGCACCAATATCGCCAACGTTCTGACCAAACACGAGACTAACAGCCCACTACGGAGTACCATCGACTAAAAATTCCATCCCATGTTTTTTTATTTTCCGTTTCTTGTTTTACACGTGGTTGTGTATCCCCTTGTGGTTACAGAGCTCAATTCACCCGGACAAGCCGGGTTACAAGCACAGAGATCGAGGTAAAAAGGGACGAGTGATCTGACCTCTGAGCCACTCTGCCCCACGACTTGCACACAAAAGGCTCGCATTAAAGACTCGAGGATCTAAGGTACATAGGAACGGAACCCGCCATTGCGGGGAATGCCACGCCCGCTGCGCCTCAGCCATTGACGACGACGTCAGCCCGTTTCGGAATTCGGCGAACCGGCTCGGTTTTCTTGATTCTTCCCCCCCTCCCTCCCCCGTTTTTTTCGAATGATGCTCCTCTTGACGATGCTTGCTATTTCTAGGAAAGTCGACAACGGGCTGCAATGGAAGATAGCAGGACGAAACGACAGACCACAATGGAGGGGGCAAACAGGTTTGATCAGCCCCTCCCTTCAAAACTGGGACGCAAGTTGCAGACACAGCCAAAGGCACTAGGTCACGGCCCTTTCTCAACACAGCCGGATTTCAACAGCAAATGAGCCTACCGCTCCAGGGCTGGAAAGCTCGGTCGTTTGTTGACGCAGGAGGCAGGGAAACTGCAACGAACCTTTACCCCGCTGAAAGGAGGACAATGAAACAAGCCTGTACTCCGTAAACGGTATGCCAAGCCTACTAGTCCTTAGCGAAGCCCTGGGCTGACCGCCCGGTCCAGACCCTGATTCAGCGCTCTGCAACTCAGCCCTCTAATGCAAGCGGCGACCAACCAATCCGCACCCGAGGAAGCGCCCGCCCCGATGAATCGGAAACCGGGGAATTTAGTTAAGCGTTAGTGTAGTTCTAGTTATCTTTGTTGCTCACTTCTGTGGCTAACGGCCTCTAGACTAGCTAGTCACTTATCCTCGCCAAGCCCCCTCCATGCCACGCGTGTCTAACTCCCCAACAGACTGAGCATCAAGCTAAGATAAAATACGGTAAGCCGCGCGTCTTACACTTCACTAGGTCTGGGCATCTATCGCAGTTCACTTCTCTCCAGAGGTAGGTTCGTCCAACGAACCAACAAACAAACCCGGTACCGACCGGTCACGCTCGCTCACGTCAGATGTTTTGTTGAGCAAACATACCTAAGCTAGGTACCCAACATCTGGAGAACCGGGAATGGTGTTAATTGCCCCGCAGTTAAACCCGGTTCTCTTGGGAGACCTAGCGTCATTTATAGCGTACCTGATGATGTGGTGATGACATCGCCAAAGAGCCAAGTGCCGGTTGCAATTCATACAGGCGTGCTTCGTAAACAGGGGCAACATTAGCTGAGACAGGCACAGCAACCTTCCGTATTGTGCACTACACAAAATATGGGGGCTACGTCGTATGTACAGGTCGATACAGTAGCAATAGGTTGCGATCCTACAGGATCCAAAATCGACCCCGGGCTGGACTGGGTATCCTGTTCTGCATTCTGCATGCATCATCAACTCGACGGAGAAGTAAAATTACGCATGACATGTCAAACCAGAAAGCCCAAGAGAAAACACGGCCCCTTTTTCTGTCCGCCGCCATCAAAGCAACCAATACGGGAGCACGAACCTCTAAATATTCGGAATGGAGCAAGGTTTTGGGGGCTCCTGTTTTGTCGTGTCTGTGGCAACCGTTAGCACCAACTCAACCTAAGATATGACCAGCCACGTACTCTATATCCTCCAGTCTTGACACATGGCTGCAAGGAGGCACTCCACCCAATCACTCCGGATCATCCGCAAACTTCGCTTCTTTTGCCTCTTCCCGTAGCTTCTCGAGTTTCTTGGTGCCTTCGTCGGTGGTGGCGTCGATAATCTCTTCTTCCAAACTCAAAATACCAGCCTACAGAACAACAGAATTAGCAGCGCCCCTACAACCAACAATTGCCGGAGACGTACCTCCCCAAGCTTGGCTACTACATCTTCTGCCTCCTCCACCTTCATCTTGCCCAGCACCTTGTTGACCTCGTCTAGACTACCTTTCTCCAGAGCCTTTCGCATCTCGGGCTTGAACCCCTCAAAAATCTCCCACCCCTTTTTCTCATCTGGATCGTCACTTTCAGCAGAGGGAATCCGAATATTGATGACAGTGCCTGGCTCCACCGCGTGAAGCTGGATCTGCTCCACGCCCTGCTGTACGCCCTCCTCGGCCTCCTTCGTCCGCTGAATATTGATCTCCCTAGCGCGGGCCTTAATCTTGCCATACGTATCCTGTACATCCTTGAAAAATACGCCCTGCGCCTGGTGACCCGGTGTGGTGATGCGCTTGAAGAACAACGCCACTCCGTCGCGCCCCAGCGCCCGACAGTATTGCAAGAGCAGGGCCTGGTGGACGCAGTTACGCGCATAATCGTTGCGGCCTTCGAGCTGCGCATCAAAGGCAAGGACCAGTAGAGCATCGGTTTCCTTCTCCGTGAGAATCTCCGGGTGCTTGGATAGGAAAGCCAACGATTCGCGGTACCCGTTCGCCTCGATGCCGGCGAATTTCTCACCTGCTGGGGAGGCTTTGATGTCCTCGTCATCGCCGTCGTCATCGTTGTCATTGACTGTCTCCTTTGTTGACGTCGAAGACGGGGTTGCGAAATTAGGGTTGAGTAGCTCCACCGAGGTGGATGGTGGTAACGTGGTGGAAGGTGTCGTAGACTTGTTAATATGTGAGCTGTCAAAGCCAGTGTGGATACTCTCGCTTGTGATCTTGCGGCTCTCTTCCAGCTCGAGCTCGGCCAACTTGTTATGTAGCTCGGTTTGGAGATTGGTCACTTTCTTGAGATGATCACCAATCTCGTCGACCATGGCGGCATAACGCTTGTCCTGCTCCACCTTCTTCTCGTCTAACGCCTTGTTCACCTGGTCGAGAAGGGTAGCCATCATCTTTGTGTAGGTAGGCAGGGGCTCTTCGGCATTGTGTACGCCTACCGGGCGTGGGGGTGGCTGGTCGTCTTTAGGATCGAGTTCAGCAGCCGACTCCATGATAGCGCGGAAGGCAGCCTCGCCGGGATTTTGTGAATCGGCGGCCGTAGCATGAGCCTTGAAGGAGGCCAGGAGGGACGAGATGCGTTTGATGAGGGCGTCATTGATGACTCGTTCGTACTTGAGGGTCTCGATCTGCATCTTGCGCTGCTGACGCTCCATGTGAATCTGGTTCTGCTTGGCGCGGATGAAGGAGCGCTTGTCGACATTGGGATGGACCTCGATATCTGAGTCGTCGCTGAGTTCCAGCGCGTCCTAGGCGCAGTTCGTCAGCAGTGTTGTCTATGCAGCAAGGCAACAGCTGGACCTACCCATTTGCTATAATCGACCGGCATCTTGACGTGTGACAGACCTCGTTTTACTAGTATATTGAAGAAGAAGAGGAACAAGAAGATCCAGACCAAAACGCAGGAAAGCAGCAGCCAGCAAGAAGAATGGTCCGGCTTCTGTCGGTCGAGAGTGGGATGTTAGAGCTGAGGCCATGGCGGGGTAGCTTGAAGTGGGGCAGAAAGCTGTAGAAGCGTTGAATAGATCTTCACCAGCGATGCTCTTTTCCCATTACACTCAAAGCAGCAAATAGCAAAAGGTCAAAGGATGCGCGGCAGTCTGTTCCAACTTAGCGTCTCTCTAACCTCGTATCCCAGTTCTTATTATACAGGCCATATTCCACCTCTCTCTCGCCGTTGTTTCTCAAAGCTAGGCCACCAACCCCACATTCCCCCGGGCTTTTCTCCTCCAACCCATGCAATCCCCCCTTCAACCTCTTGAACACCCGCAATGCGTTGTTCCTCCCAATATCGACCAGATTCCTGCTGCTGATGGGAACATGCTCATCAAACCACACACACCCGTTCGGGATGCTCTCAAAAGGATAGTCAATTGAGAACATGATTGACTCGGCCCCAATTTCCTGCATGGCGCAAAGCAGCGCTGGCGTCGAGAAGTGTCCTGAGGTGGTGATGAACAGCTGGGTACCAAAGTAGTCTCTGACCAATTTATCCTTTGCCATGGGCATGTTAGGGAACCTCGCCCGGTTTAGCTTGTGGTCGATGCGATACAGATCATACGGACTGTGTCAGCTAGCGTCAGTCTAGGTTCAGCCGCCAAATCTCTCCAGGCTTGACTTACATGTGCTCGCCCATATGTCCAATCACCAACTTCAAACCAGGAAATCGATCCAGTACTCCCGCCGTCACAATGCCGAGCACATGCATACCCACACGATGGGCATATCCTAGCGCCGAATACGCTAACCATGGTCTTTCCTTCCACATCTGCTCAAACACCAACGGCGTCGCCTCGCGCGGGTGTAGATACACCGGACACTCCAACTCGTCCGCCACCTTCCAAAAGGCATCGTACTTCTCCCCATCATAGAAGATCATAGTATTCTTATCCGCCCCCGCACTCTGATAGTCGTTCAAAATCACCCCCACAAACCCCTTTTTTCTGTCACCAAAACACCTCCTTAGCTCTTCCCCGGCCTGCACCGGGTCATGCATACTCACGCTAGCTAGCGCGGCAAACCTCTTCGGATTCTTCTCCACCTCCTCCCCTAGTCGATCGTTCGCCAGCCGGGCCAGCGCCTCCGCCTCCGATGGGTCAGCGGCCCCCTGTGGACCAGGTGACGATAGAGATAGGACCATCATGTCGACACCGTTGGCGTCCATCTGCGCTAGGCGCGTGCCGTGCACATCGAGGAGGTTGGCGATGAGGTCGCCGCCGATGACACCCTTGGGGGCGAGAGAGGAGACGTCGTAGGCTTTGAAGTTGTCGAGGATGGCCCAGGCTTCTTCGAGGACGATTTTGTGGAGCATAGCTGTGTTATTTATAGCTAAGATACTTAGCTAGAAGTGAGGAAAGTGAGGAAGTGAGATATGTAGAGGCAAGACAGCCCGGCGAGGACGTGAGGAAGAAGGCAGGGGCGGCAGGCAAGGCACAATGGAGACCAGGAGGTGACCATATTCACGAGATGTTATAGCCTGCCCAAGGTATCTTCCCAAGGTCAGGCCTCCTCCGCACCCCGCTTCATCCCGCCTCGGGCTTGGATCCAATATACTGAGCCGGTGCTGTTGGAGAAAGACTGCCGTGTCTCCTCAAGCGGACCCACGATCTCGGCAATACAATACACGGGTAATTGCCGAACCCCCCTCGCAATTGACTCCGCGGGAATGACGCCAAACCTTGAACAACGTGTCTGCCTGTATGTATTTAAGTACTTTGAATATCTGCCCTTAGCTCTGTATACGGACTACCACCCTATCGCTCAACTAAGCGCAGGCAAACCCACGAGAAACATAATTACTTACACATACTACGTATACGTCTTGGCTAGACCGAGAAAAGCGAGCAAAAAAGACAGCCCCAGTCATCATCACCATGCAAACGATGAACCTACAGAGCCCAGCCGCACTACCCTCAACGCCATCCATACGTCGCCCTTACCCATAGACAGAGAAGACGGACCCCCGCAATCATTAACCATATAAACATAATACAGGCCTAGTCCGGGTATGGACGATATACACTACTTTCTCTGGCCCTCAACGAAGTTGAGCGCATCTTCGGTGGGAACGCAGTCGATTGTGCTCGTCTTGTTGTGGAAAGTGACGCCGTAACATTTGTCGGCCACATGCACGATTTCGGGACGGAAAGTAGTGCAAATGAATTGCGTCTTCTGCGTCTTGGAGATGGTGTCGAGTAGCCCGGCAACAGCAGTACGGTACTGCGCATCGAGGTTGGCGTCGACTTCATCGAAGATGACAAACGGGCTAGATTCGGCGGCCTGCAAGGCGAAGATGAGACAGAGAGCGCACAAACCTATATCCAGATCAGCTTCTGCTAGGATCAAACTCGAAAAAACGGGGGCTCAAGTAGGCTTACTCTTTTGTCCACCACTGAGTTGCTGGATCTTCTGTTGCTCATCCAACACCTTGGAGTTGAATGATACACTAATTCCCACCCCTGTGTAATTTTCGACTCCGGATGGCTGCTCATCGTCTGATTCAGCATTGCGACCCTTTCCTCGATCTGCTCGGCGCTGGATAACGAGGCGGCCGTGACCTGCTGGAACAAGCTGCTCAAAAATGGTGGCAAACTCTCGAGACACTTGCTTGAACGTTCGCTCTATTGCTTCGTCCTTGGCTTGATCGAGATGCTCAATCAGCTCTTCAATAGACCCCTGCGAGGTATCAAGTTCCTTGCGCCGCTTGAGCAACTGCTCACGCTGTGTCGTGAAGCTCGTGTATTGGTCGAATGCCTTCTTGTTGACGTGCTTGTACTTCTTGAGCGCCTCGTTGACCTTCCTGAGTCGGCTGTCGATCTGCAAGCTCTTAGTTACGACCCATGGAAATTAATAGGGACCACGCACCTGTTCCGACTTCATCTTCTCGTACTTTCCGAATGCTTCTTCAGGCAGAATTCCAAGATCCCTAATATTCTTGGCATATTCAGCAGCCTGGCTGACCAACCGTGCTCTCACCTGAATGTTCTTCTCCATTTTCTTTTGGTATTGATCAATGCGCTTCTGGAGCTCAAGAAGTCCAGCCTCCTTATGAGACTTTTGTGTCTCCAGATTGACCAGCTCGCTCTTGACCTGTTCTGCCTTTTCCTCGTTCTCCTCGAACAGTCTTTCAACTTCGGCTGCAGCCCTCTGAGCCTTTTTGAGCTCCTTCTTAACGTCATGGAAACTACCACTTCCGCCAGCTGAAGCGTTCTCAAAAGCTTGACTCTGAAGCTGGTCTACTTGGGGTCTTAAATGAACGTGCAGCTGCGTCTCTAGTAGCTTCTTACGACCTTCAAGGTCGAGTCGCTTCTTGCTGACCTCCTTCAACTGCACCTGGAGCTGGTGAAGCTGACGACTAAACTCCTCCAGCTGTGCTTCCTCGGCTGCGTTCAGAGCTTTCTTAAATTCTGTCTGCAATTCGGCGTTGTGAGCTGTCAGGAGATCGTCGAATTCTTTCAGGTTCCTCTCGACTTCGCCTTGGCGGCGAATTGCATCCTCAAGATGAGCACGCTCGCGCTCCAGCTGCGAGTTTTTGTTCCGCAGAGTATCCTTCAAGGGGTCAAACCCCTGTTCAAACTGGCGCATCTGCTGCTCGAGCTTTTGCTCCTCACCAGCTGCTCTGGTGACCTTTTGATCAGTGACCTCGATCTCCCTGCGGATCTTGTCGATATCAGCCAGCTGCTGGTCGTAAAGATCACGCAACGTGTTGAGTTTGCGAACAACATCCAGCCGTGACCTCCGGGAATCAACGTAACCGCCTGTCATAGCGCCTCTCTTATTAGTTGTGTCGCCGTCCGGTGTGATAGCATCCACACCATGCGTTCGCGAATATTGCGATGCAACCGACAAGTTAGGGCAGACGATGGTGCGACCAAAGACTTGCTGGAAAGCTTTCTCGAACTTCGGATCATACTCAATCTTGCTGATGATTGGCTGGGCGTCGGAGGCTCGTGGCATCTTGACCTGCCGAGGCCGCAGCTGCTCGAGTGGCATGAATGTGAGGCGGCCACCATAGGTCTTGTAAAGGTAGTCCGACAACATGGTTCCCGTCTTCTCGTTGTCGACCACGTAGTGGAACAGGCTGTTGCCCGCCACTTGTTCCACACACAGCCGATATCCTTCTATGGGCACCATCATCAACTCAGCCAGGGTTCCGTAGGCACCCGGTACGTTTTTCTCACGCTTCAGTCGCTTGATCGCAGCAAGACCTCTCGCTGTCGCTGAATCCATCGAGTGCGAGAGATCCTGCTCAGCGTGATTCCTTTCCTTCCGAGTGTTGTCGATCAGAGAATTTAGCTTATCTTCCTCTCGCCGTAACCTCTTTCGCTCCTCATGTAACTGTTCCCTGGCCTCCTGAGCCTTGGTGAGCTCCTCTGCCAGGGATGACCGATTATCGCCGTAGTGAGCGATCTTCTCACGCATGTCCTGAATTTCTTGTTCCAGCTGAGCAATGTTCGATTGCACAGCAACAACTTGCTCTTTTGCGTCCATTTCGTTGGCACGCTGGGCACCGAGCTGCGACGTGATATCGTTGATTTCCTGCCTCAGAAAACCGTCACGCTCCGCCTTCGTCTTGAACTGAGTACTCCGCGTCTGTTTGGTGAGTAGGCGGTTGCGGCCTGCCGCGGCAAGATCGCGCTGCGTCCTGATGTCGGCTTCTTGGGCCTTCCACTTCTCGTAATCGGGATTGATGCTCGCCAGCTCCTGCTCGGCAGCCTGAATCCTCTTCAGGACGTCACTCAATGCCGCTTCTTGTTGTTGATGTTGTTGCTCCCGTGCGTGCCGAGTCGCGTCCAAATCCTTGAGTTTGATCTCGGCCTTGGCCTTCGTTCGAGCGGTCTGCTTGCGATCCTCGTCGAGTTGACGCCGCTCAATCGCCAGAAGCTCGAGCGATTGCTGAATCTCATGGAACTTCTGTTCCAGGGCCGCAATTTCCTTTTCCGTTTGCTGCAGTTGGGCACGATCCTTGGTTGAAGCCCCCGCTCCTCCTTGCCTAGCTTCCTCTAGCTGTTGCAAGGTTTCAGCGTTGGTCTCCTGGAGGCGATGCCAGTGCGCGTATTCTAGACATCGGCGCTCTCTGTCTTTGTCCTGGAAGTCGCGAAGCTCATTCTTTTCCTCCTCCAACTCCGCCAGGCGCTCCTTGATGTAAACGAGAAGTTCATCAATCTTTTCGCGCTTGTTGTTTGTCTCCTCCATGATCTTGAGTGACTGTATTCGGCGATCGTCGTAGGTATTCGTGCCGGCGATTTCCTTGAGAAGATTCAACCGCTCTGACTCTTTCATGTTTGTGATAGCCGCAATGCGGCCCTGGGGTACAATGTAGAACGGGTTCTCCTTTGCGAACCCGGCAGTCTCGAGGACCTTGAAAACGTCGCTGCGGCTCTGCACCTTCTTGTCAACCGAATACTCGTCTTTCTTGAGGCCAATTGTCCTCCTGATGACAACTTCATCTCCAGGTTCACTGAACCGTTTGTCCGAGTTGTCGAAGATAATTTCAACGTAGGCTGACATGACGGCAGAGCCAGAGCCTTCGTGCAGCAGTGCCTGACGCTCCTCGCGGCTCATGTTTGTGTAGGCATCGCCCAGCACAAAGCGAATGGCGGCGAAGAAGTTACTCTTCCCAGAGCCATTTCTGCCGACGATGACATTGGTTCCAGGCGAGAAAGGCTCGATGACGGTCTGCTCTTTATAGCTATTTAAGATTGTAAACAGAGTTAGTATGGCTTACTGTATCGCTGCATTGCTGCAATGCTCTATTGATTCTGCGACTTGGGGATTTTTGGGCGGACGATTTTAGCTCTTGGCGTACCTTTTGAAGCCCTGGATGATGATTTGCTTAATGTGCATGGTTTCGTGCGAGCTGTCGACTTGACAGCGAGAGTCGGGTTATTTTTAAGGAATGGCTGCCCTCTACTCCAGCGGTGCGCGCATTGCGAGTCTGTTTATTGAATGTTGATGCGGTTGTGCACTTCACATTGATGGAGGGGATCCCGGCACAGCTCCTCACGCGTCCTTCTTCGCGTCCGCGTCCCACAAGCTCGGGCCCCCGAATAACAGTCACGTGATAGCGATTCGACTCATTGCCATCGAGCAAGATAGCTCAAGATACCCACACGGATAGATTCCGAAAAACCCCCGGAGTACTTGGCATCAAAACTTCTCTTGCGGAGGTGTTCATCTGACACTCAAGTGGTGAGAGGGCAGACGTTTTACGCAGGCGAAACAAGGCGTTGATCTACGAAACTCTGAACTACTTCAGATCTTGCTTTGTAGTTTGCAGATTCCTCCACACAAGATGGTGACCCATGTACCTGGTGTAAAGATGCTCGGTGGGAAGACTGGGCTAAGATTGAGAATTACGGGATAGAAACAGCGACATGGTAGCCTCGGGTGTTTGGAGAAGCTTATAAAAATCCAGTAACGTATGCCTTGGGGCACGGCCAAACATCCGAGTGCCGGCACTCAAACTACCCACAGGTGACCGGGAGATGAGTGATGGGAGGGAAAGTGAATGACGCGCAACGGGATTTCGAACAAAGCCTCAACGACTTGATGTCAGGGCTGTGTGGTATTCGTTTGCCATAAGTGTATAATGTAGTTACAAACACAGACAACAGAGTAACCCACCTACCTTCGCGTTGCTGCAATTACCCGCCCTCCATTCCGTGGATATCGCGGGAATGGGCACACTATCCCCACAACCTTGACTGACAGACACCACAATTCAACCTTAGGTTGTCTCTGGAGTGGGGGCGGATGGGACCAGGATCTCTTCTGCCAAGACCTGTCCGGCGCAGTTCTTTGTTGGCAAAAGTAAGCGTTTTCGGCTGTCGCAGATCTCTCGAGATGCGGGCTCTTCCTCGAGGCCCGAATCGGGGTCCAAGCGGCATATGGTGGGAGGACTGCCAAATAAATATCCGAACCTCTTTGACCTGTTCTTGGTCTAGGCAGCCGTAATCATGGCCGTGGTAATGATGATGGATGATGATGATGCTGCTAACAACGACGGTAGTGCCGGCCGTGATGGACAGGACGTCGTGGCGTGAGCAGCTGGAACCGATGATATCAGCGCTGTCGCCTGGGAGAAACACGGGCACATGCAGGCCTTAGGCACTTCCCGATCAGCCCGATCAATGATCGACTGCCCTGGATTCTGACAGCGCGCCTCGTTTGGGGAAATCTGCGGGCCTTTTCATGCTGCGCAACCGTCAGGATGTCACAAACGGCACAAGTGTGCTTGGCAGCGAATCGTTCAAGCTTCCTTTCACACAGGCCCGCGGTAGCTGCCAGCCTAAAAATGCTTCCGCGTTTGAGCCTTGCTGGCTCTTTTTGGCCCAGCAGCCTCACAGTATCACGACGCCACCAGGTTGGATAGTGGTTGGAGCGGTGTGAACACGTTAGGGTTGACTTCTAGTCTTGCTGGCGACGTCTGCATCGCAAGTCACACCTCAGCTATGCATACACCTTTGCGGTCGCATGGTTTTACACATTCATGATTGACGCAAAAGTGGTGGAAGACGTGCTTTCTTGTGATGCCGCGCGGGGCATGACTGGATGGGGAATGGCGGAATGGATTGGGTGTAGCTTCTTGCTTCTTTTTTGTTCGTCGTTGGGACCGCAAGTGGTGCAGGCGTCAGTTGTGTGTGGGTGAAAAAAGGCCAGGCAAGCAATCGCAACAAGCCGCAAATTTGGGACCGGGACAGGGAGGAGCACGGGACTGGGGGGGCATGGGGCAGGGGTGTGCGAGAATGGCGCTAAATTTTGCGAGCAGGGACGTTGGGAAAGATGCGCGAGGTCTATAAATTTAAACCAATATTCTTTATAGACAGGCCACTGCCCTCCACCCGAATTTTCCACTGCACTTGTCTGCCCGCACGACCCCTCCACCCTCCACCACTCAAGCCTCTTTCCGCACACCAACCTCCGCACACCGCACACCTTGATCCTCGGTGAGTTTCAGCCCCCACCTTTTTGTTCGTCCCAGTCATGCTCCCGCATCACCCAATACATACACCCGCCAACTGCATGCAAAATCGGTGTTGTCGCGCATTACGGTTCTGCTGATGCGTTTGTTGGACAAGGCGAGGGGTTGATGCCCACGAGATCTGGCGATTACTCGCTGCCCCACAAGCCGCACCTGCCCTCAATGTGCAATACCCTTTCAACATTTCCGCCCATTGCATTTCCCTAGTTTAAACTCCCCTCCCTCCCTTTGCACACAAGACCCACATTTCCGTTAGCTACCCACCCCATCACACGCTTGTTGTGGGAGCTCTTTGTCGTCAACAGGGCTACAAATGGCGGTTGGTTGGCTAATGGCTCATGGATACTATCGTCTCTCGCCTTTATCACTACGTAGGCCTGGTTCACCCTTGGGCGGCGGTTATCATGACCTCTCTGGCAAAGGCACCCATTTTCGGAGCTGGATTTTTTTTTTCGGGAGGAGGAGGAGGGAATTCACGTTTGCTGATTGCGATGCAGGGCCATGCACCAGCTGTGTAATATTTTTCATCGGGGATCCCTGACATGAAGGAACGATGGCGTCAAGGTATGTGGTCGCAACTTCCTTTTCCAGAAATGTTACATTTCGACTAATTGTATCACAGATTGGATCGTCTCGTTACGTGAGTGCCCGTTTTCGTTGGGTGTTTGCTAGCCTCCGGCAACCACCCGTCAAAGGGTCCTTGCTTCATGTGGCAACACGACCGCGGCATCAGCTGTTGTGTCGCAAAATGTGCCATGTCGCTAACATCTGTATTGCAGAATCCTCGAGACTGGCAGTACCCGATTAATTCGGGATACAGCAGTCAACCAGCTTGCCGACTGGCAAAAACAACATCCTGAGGAGCTTTTCAACCTGCTCTCCCGAGTTGTTGTCTACCTGAGACACAAGGACTGGGAGACGAGGACTACCGCTGCGAAGGCGATTGGGAGGATCACCGAAAACGCTGTGCAATACGACCCCAATGAGGATGAGGATGCAGATGATTCGAAAGGGGAAGAAACTTCGATCAAGAACGGTCACGTTAAGAAGGAAGAAGAAAAAGATGTCGCTTTCGGACGGGACGAGTTATTCTCTCTCGACAATCTCGACATTGCGTCCATCATAAAGTTCGGAAGATCGCTCTTGAGGGGGGGCATCGTGGATTACAATCTAGCCGCTCTCGACCCACATAGCCGACTATGTCATCAAAAGAAGACACTTATTGGCCGCCTCGGTCTTCTTGGACGCATCTTTGAAGATGAGGAAATGCCCGTCATCATTGACCATGCCATCAGTCCATCGACACCTCAGGACACCGCCGCAAACGGTTTCAACCGTCATGACGGCACCACCAACGGCAGTCAAAGTCAGAACCCTGAAGAAGCTGGGCTAAGTGCTCGGCAGATGAATGTCCTTAAGCGCAAACGGAAGAGAGAGGCCCAGAAGGCGGCTCTCGGCAAAAGTGGGTTTGGGGACCTGTCTATCCGCAGGTCGGCGACCGCTGGCTCGGAGGGGTTTGGCGATGACACGCCAATGGCCGACGCAGAGTCTAAGAAGAACGGCAAGATGACGGATTACTTCAACCTCGACAGACCCGCCGAAGTAGACGAAGAGACTAAGGTTGTCTCGGAATTTAAGGGCCCCATCATCCCAATCAAGTCGGAACTAGAAGCCGACGACGATCTCGAAGGGACCGAATGGCCATACGAAAGGCTTTGCGACTTTCTCAAAATCGATCTTTTCGATCCGCAGTGGGAAACTCGCCACGGCGCTGCTATGGGCCTTAGAGAACTTGTGAGGGTTCACGGCTCGGGTGCGGGACGTAGAAGAGGCAAAAGCCGCCGCGAAAACGACGAGCTGAATCGAAAATGGCTTGATGATCTTGCCTGTCGCCTCTGCTGCGTGCTGATGCTGGACAAGTTCACTGATTACAGCTCTGATACCTCAGTTGCCCCTATCCGGGAAACAGTTGGCCAAACCCTCGGCTCCGTACTCAGACACGTCCCGCCCCAGTCTGTTTACGCCATCTACCGACTCCTCCACCGCATGGTGATGCAGGACGACCTCAAACTGGACAACCACAACTGGGCAATTTGCCACGGTGGTATGGTGGGCCTCAGATACGTCGTGGCGGTCAGAAAAGATCTCCTCCTCACGGACAGTGATATGATCGACGGTGTTATCGGCAGTGTCATGAAGGGCCTGGGCGACATGGATGATGATGTCCGCTCCGTCAGCGCGGCGACTTTAATCCCCATGGCAAAGGAGTTTGTAATGATGCGTCCCAGCGCTCTTGACAGCCTTGTCCACATAGTGTGGGAGAGTCTCTCCAATTTGGGCGACGATCTGAGTGCATCAACTGGCAAGATTATGGACCTTCTTGCTACGCTCTGCAGCTTCCCTGAAGTCCTGGAAGCCATGAAAGTATCAGCAGCTCAAGATGAGGAGAGATCTTTCACTCGCCTCGTACCTAGACTTTACCCTTTCCTTCGCCATACCATCACTTCAGTCCGCCTCGCCGTGCTGAAGGCGTTGATGACCTTTGCCAATCTCGGCGCCGAGACAAGCCAGGGCTGGCTCACTGGCAGGATTCTGCGCCTCGTCTTCCAGAACATCTTGGTCGAGAGAGACCAAGAGACACTCTCTACTTCAATGGCGCTGTGGTCTGCATTGGTGCAGAGCCTTGCACAAAACCCAGTCATTCTGGCAGACGAGTTCGAGCCGCATCTGGATGCCATGATGGAATCGACGCTGCACCCCATCGGTGTCTCACGGCATCCCATCCCGATGAATGCCGGCCTTTTCCTCAAGCCTTCAGGGGGCACCTACTGCCTTCCAGGAGTTCCCTCTGTCAACGCCCGCCGCTCATCGCCTTCCGAGGGCGCTGAGAGGGCGACGAAGAAGCGGCGGAAGTCTACCAAGGTGGACGATATACCTGTCACCTCCCAGGGACATGATGTTGACGGTCACATGATGCAAGGCGACGTTGACTTGGTGGGCATGGAAGTCTTGGTCCGTTCACGCGTTTCGGCGGCGAAGGCCATGGGTCTCCTGATGGCCTGCATTCCAGTCGACCAGCTCAAGGCATACGACGCCACGCTTCTACCGGGTCTTTGTTCGCCGTATGCGTCGACACAGCTCACAGCCGCCATCGTCATCGACGAATATGCGCAGAGTTGCAGAAATGGCTCGGAGGCTTCTCGCTACTCCGGTCCCCTCCAGAGCATCGTGGAGGAAGATCGCCCGTCACACTACCGGGATCTAGTCAGTTATCTGCAGCGAGTGCGGTCACAATCACAGCAGCTCGTCAACCTGTTTCGTGACCACGGTAAAGTCTCGCAAAGCAAACTGCCTACATTGGCTGTCGTTGTTCAGGGCGAGCCAGAGGCTGGACCTACTGCTTTCTCCATCATGAACGCTGAAAAGGTGGTGGGAGACGATTACGAGAGGCTGAAAAAGGCTATGGCGCCTGGCCAGCGGCTCGTATCCCTCCCGCAGCTGTCCGAGGCCAGGGAAGTCACAGTTGCGGCCATCGAAGAGGCCAAGGCGGCTAAGGATGCTCGTGACGCACGTGTCAAAGCAGCCGCGGCTTGCGCACTTGTAGCGATGAAGGTTCTGCCCAAGAAACCCAGCCCTCTTATCAAAGCCATCATGGACAGTATCAAGACGGAAGAAAACCAGGAATTGCAGAACCGGTCTGCCAACACCATCGCGCGCCTCGTGCACCTCTTTACCGACTCAGGCCGTCGCGGCCCTGCCGATAAGGTAGTTGCAAATCTCGTCAAATTCTCATGTGTCGAGGTCGCCGAGACACCTGAGTTCCCGATCCACGCTCTTAAGACCAACGTTATCCTGTCAATGCAGAAAGAGGAAGATCGGATTGATCACGCAGATGCCGCTAAATTTGCGAGAGAGGCCAAGGCAGCTCGCACTACACGCCGTGGTGCCAAAGAAGCACTCCAGATACTGTCTCGAACCTTCGGCGTTGAGCTTCTGAACCGCGTCCCCAGTTTGCAGGTGTTCATGGAAGAGCCTCTAATCAAAGCATTCTCGGGCTCGCTGCCCACCGAGGCCCGAGACCCCAGCCTGACATTCGGACAGGAGATTGTCGATGCCATGTCAGTGATACGCACCATGACGCCGACTCTGCATCCAGCTCTTCACCACTTCGTGATGCGCCAAGTCCCACTGGTCATCAAAGCTCTGCATTCCGAACTCTCGGTTTTCCGGTACATGGCCGCTAAATGCATGGCGACAATATGTAGTGTCATCTCCGTCGAGGGTATGACGGCTCTGGTGGAGAAGGTGCTGCCGTCTATCAACAACCCCGTAGATCTCAACTTCCGACAGGGTGCTATCGAGGTCATATATCACCTGATCGCAGTCATGGGGGACAGGATCCTCCCCTATGTAATTTTCCTCATTGTACCAGTCCTTGGCAGAATGAGCGATTCGGACAACGAGATTAGACTGATTGCAACCACTTCCTTCGCCACACTCGTCAAGCTTGTTCCACTGGAAGCTGGTATCCCCGATCCCCCAGGGCTATCCGAAGAGCTCCTCAGAGGGAGAGATCGGGAGCGAACATTTATTGCCCAACTGCTCGACCCGAAGAAGGTGGAACCTTTCCACATCCCCGTTGCTATCAAGGCCGAACTTCGCTCGTATCAACAAGAAGGTGTCAACTGGTTACACTTCCTCAACAAATACCACTTGCACGGTATTCTCTGTGACGACATGGGACTTGGCAAGACCCTCCAGACTATCTGCATCGTCGCGAGCGACCATCATGACCGTGCAGAGGAGTTTGCCGCGACGGGCGCTCCGGATGTCAGGAAGCTTCCGTCTCTCATTGTTTGCCCTCCCACTCTCTCCGGTCACTGGCAGCAGGAGATCAAGACGTACGCGCCCTTTCTCAGCGTCACGGCTTACGTAGGGCCGCCAGCGGAACGCAAAGCGATGAAAGATTCCCTCGACAAGACAGATATTGTAATTACGTCGTACGATGTTTGCCGAAACGACATTGACCTGATATCGAAGTACAATTGGAACTACGTGGTGCTTGACGAGGGCCATCTCATCAAGAACCCCAAGGCCAAAATCACCATGGCTGTCAAGCGATTAGCTAGCAACCACCGACTAATTCTCACGGGCACGCCGATCCAGAACAATGTGCTTGAGCTGTGGTCTCTATTCGACTTTTTGATGCCAGGCTTTCTTGGCGCCGAGAAGGTCTTCCTCGACCGATTCGCAAAGCCCATCGCCAACAGTCGGTACAGCAAGGCGTCCTCAAAGGAGCAAGAAGCTGGCGCGCTTGCGATCGAGGCTCTCCACAAGCAAGTACTCCCATTCCTGCTTCGCCGTCTCAAGGAAGAGGTGCTTGACGACTTGCCGCCCAAGATCTTGCAGAATTACTACTGCGATCTCAGCGATCTTCAGAAGAAGCTCTTCGAAGACTTCACGAAAAAGGAATCAAAGAAGATTACCGAGGAAGCGGGCCGGGACGACAAAGAGGCAAAGCAGCACATTTTCCAAGCTTTGCAATACATGCGCAAGCTCTGCAATTCGCCCGCGTTGGTTATGAAACCCGGCCACAAGGCATATGACGAAACGCAAAAGTTCCTGGCTAAGCAGAACACGAGCCTTGAGGATCCTGCGCATGCCCCCAAACTTACAGCATTGAGAGATCTCCTCGTCGACTGCGGCATCGGCGTCGAAGGGCAAGAGTCATCAGACCCGCTCTACACGCCTATTAAACCACATCGTGCCCTTGTCTTCTGCCAGATGAAGGAAATGCTCGACATGGTCCAGAACACTGTTCTGAAAAGCATGCTGCCGTCGGTTTCATACCTCCGTCTAGATGGTTCAGTTGAAGCCAACCGACGGCAAGACATCGTCAACAAGTTCAACAGTGACCCGTCATATGACGTGTTGCTGCTTACGACAAGTGTGGGTGGTCTCGGCCTTAACCTTACCGGCGCAGACACGGTAATCTTCGTGGAGCACGACTGGAACCCACAAAAGGATTTGCAAGCTATGGACCGCGCTCACCGCATCGGTCAGAAGAAGGTAGTTAACGTGTACCGCCTCATTACGCGCGGGACGCTTGAGGAGAAGATTCTCAGCCTGCAGCGTTTCAAAATTGATGTGGCGAGCACTGTTGTCAACCAACAGAACGCGGGTCTGGCCACCATGGATACTGACCAAATTTTGGATCTCTTCAACCTTGGTGACTCAGGTCCCAGCCTCATCTCAGACAAGCCCAAAGATAGGTTAGAAGGACGAGAAGAAGACATGGTGGACATCGAGACGGGTGACGTGCGACAACCCGGAAAGAAGGCAGCTTGGCTGGACGGCCTGGGCGAGCTCTGGGATAATAGTCAGTACGAAGAAAGCTTCGACCTCGACGGCTTCCTCAAAACAATGGGATAATGGTTACGGCTGAGGACAATGTGCTCTGTGTGCCTTGGAAGGGCGATAGGTATATGGATAATACAAAGGGCAGCGGCTACAGATGTAGGATATAGAGATGCAGCGAGGTAGTTGGTTGATTTGGCTGACTGACCGACTGTGGGAAGGGGCAACTGGGAACTGAACCGGACCTGGAACCGGACTGGAATTAGGATGGAGCGTCGGCGTTCGTGTAGCGAAAAGCGGCCTTGCTTTTTCCAGTCTGTGTGTAGTTGTTTGATAGCTCAGCAAACATAGCGCTGCATTAAAAACCTGCGCAGGTCCGAGGCTTCTCTCTCGACACCTGCGCTTAAAAGCTCGGGAGTTCCCAGTACATCCACAGCTGGTGGTTTCCCCGTAATCTTTTTGGGGTGGGCGGGGGAGGTTCCGTAAGCGAAGTCAAGCAGCGGGGCCCTCCAACAAAACCAAGACGTCATTCCTGTTTCTTGAGCAAAAAAAACGGAGGGCGAGATCTGATGAGGGCCAGTTTTCGCTCCACCACTCGTCACCCGGATCGCAAAACTACAGACAGACAGGCTGCAACCCTAATCCGATTATTCCATAGCACGGCGATAGCAGGAGACGCATCTTTGTACCTTATGTTTCTGCTTATTGCTGAGCGTGGACTTCGAGAGTTAGCTACTGCGGGCGGAATTTTGCCCGTAGATGAAATACACTGAGTCGCAGGCCATCACGAATCGACTTAGCCAGCCATGGCTGCTGCAACGGAGCACTCACCACTCCTCCCAAGTTCTGCCCCGTCCTCCCCCGAGTCGACCCGACCAGCGAGACCGGTACGAAATGTGACGTTCAATCCCAACGTTGCAACAAAAACCATCGAGACCGAAGCTGATTTTCGCCGCTCGCGCTCCTCACACAGCCAGCATGTCGGCCCGCCTTCACCCTTGAGCCCTTCGGCTATCAGCACGGGCGGCATCGGCGGGGGTCCTCCGATGCTCTCGGCGCTGAACAACAAATTGCGGCGACGAAACAGTGGCGGCGGTGTTCCAGGAAACGCAGTCGCTGGCGTTGGTCTCCCTCTTGTGGCCGCTGCTGCTGGTGCCCACCAGCCCAAGATCGGTCCCCAACGCAGTACTAAAAACGCACAAAAGTTAAAGCTGCTACCGAACCCAGAGCCCGAAGACGCCGAGCAGGATGAAGAGAGCGGCCGCGAGGTCTACTCACAATACACTCGCATCAAAGACCCCACGGCACGGAGGGACGCTGCCAGGTTAGGCAAGGCAGACCGTGATAGACTACCCAGAGTTACCGCATATTGCACGGCAAACAAATACCAGATGGACGGTTTGATGCGCTTCCTCAAGGGTCGTGGCAAGACCCGCGGAGCTAATCCGAAACTAATCGATGAATGCATATATACACACTACAGCTACAACGCCAGACAAGCTGAGAGGTCTCGCGAAAGAGCGGCTCAGGTTCATGCGGCTCATGGTACTGACCATGAGCGAAGACATTCAACAGGGGAGGTTCCGGGGGGCGACGCCGGCTACCACCGGAGAGGCCCAATCGCCTTGCACGGCGACTCGACACACTCAGCACTGGGTAACGGAGGCTCCCACCACGGTGATGGAAGCTTCGGGCAGCCGGCCATGGGAGACGACAGTATCGTTGTAGATGAGGCCCCCGAGTTTGATACACACATTCACATGCCCGAGATATTCCTTTTCGATTACGGCGTCGTTGTAATATGGGGCATGTCAGCTGTGCACGAGCAGCGCTTCCTCAAGGAGCTGGCGAAGTTCGAGACGGAAAAATTAGCACCCGACGACGTTGAGACCGAGTTCTTCAATTTTTACTACACGCAAGAGTACCAGGCCCGGATTTACAACGACTTCATCACATTGAGGGACAAGCACAACTACATGACCAAATTGGCCATCTCCCATGCGTTAGCTCAAAGCGTCAAGGTTTGTGTTTCTTTCATCGGGTATCATCTTGTAAGCCTTGTTAACCATCCATACCTAGACATCCCTATTTGAGGAACTTATAGCCTCCACCATCGACACCTGCAAGGATATCCCCACACAGATCGCCCTGACAGGCAAGATCGACCTCAGCCGCAGCCAGATCAACATGCAGATCGGCGAACTCTTTATTCTCCGTATCAACATCCACCTCAACGGCTCCGTACTCGACACACCCGAGCTATTCTGGGTCGAACCCCAGCTTGAACCAGTTTACCAGGCCGTACGCAGCTACCTCGAGATGGACCAGCGTGTCGGTTTGCTGACAGAGCGGTTGGACGTCATTGCCGACTTGTTGGCCGTTCTCAAGGATCAGCTGAGCCATGGCTACGGGGAAAAGCTGGAGTGGATTGGTGTGTCCTTCCTGAGTCTTTCCTACCGGTGAATGCTAACCTTAGAAACCCCAGTAATTATACTTATCGCCGCCGAGATCTTTGTTGCACTTGTCAACATCGTTGTTGATCTATACGTCGGCGTTGATTAATCCGCCGTACAAATGACCAGAGCCAGGGCCGCGTTGTGAGGACCACAAGCATCCCACAGTTGACCTTGTGTAAAATAATTGCTACATGGCGGTGGGGGCCGGCAGTTCGGCGTTTTTGGGTTTGCATTTGCACTAGCTTGCGCTGCACTGCATCACATTGCATTGTTTTTATATTGGTGAAATTGTTACTCGCTTGTGTTGGGAACCAGGGACAGTCATTTGGTGAACTGCGATTAACCTCCTTTCGGCCTTGCGGCTGAATGAAAGAGTAGCAGCCGTTGTCTTAGAAATAGCGCAAAGGAAAAGGAAAGAGTGAGAGTAAACAAGGTATTTTCGTCGGAAACATCGACACATGTCTTTGATCCTTGTCGAGACGCAAAGTCATCGGTGTGTGAACGTAGACGGAAACGTGCAAAACCTAGGAGGTAAAATAGACTCAGTGGGTATCGAGCAGTGCAAGGCTGAACCTACCTCCTGTCACCCTGTCACCCCAAAACGATTGGATTGGGCTGTTCTAAAGAGAAAATGCATGTTATTATCGTTTGAGACTATCTTTTCCCCTGAAACTCCTTTATGAAGATCGGGCCCTGGCCCCTGTGACCGCCTTACCCGTATTGATACATACATGAAAAAAGACATCATCAGCCCCCCCAATATCTGAAGCACGCCGAGGAAATCAAAAGAATTGATGAATGACAATGAAGGATAAAAAATCCAGCAGTAAAAAGTGGAAGGGGTGATGTCGTAATAACTAAACTTGAACCTGATCCGTCCAGGTCCTGTCCTTTGTGACTTCTAACACGGAACGGGCGCTCTACTCGTCCAGCTTGTCGGCTGGAGTACCCTGGTCCGTGTAGTAGTTACCCATCTCAACATCATTGTCTTGCTCTTGCGCTGTCGGCGTCTCTTCTGCATTGACACTGACTGAGACGCCTCTTTGGTCATTTGGCTCCACTTCCATCTCAGCCTCGTCAGGCTCCTTGCCCTTGTCCGCTGCCGACGCAGCGTTGGTGTCATATGCCTCTTTCTCCTTCTGATACTTGGCCATTTGGTCGTCGGCCCGCTCCTGAAACTCCTGACGGCTGCTGTCGGCTAGGTCCTTCCATCCCCGCGCAAGTTCCTCATCGGCAGCAGAGGTGTCGCCGTCTTTCGAGTCAAGCGCCGGCCGTGTCTCATCACAATACAACTCAAACGCGGTACCGGGCTTCTTCGGGGGACCAACACTGTTGATCCCGTTGGTCTTGTCACCAGGTTGTGTCGAGAAGGCGTCGGAGCTCGGGGAGTGGGTCTGAGGGTTGACTGAGTTGTTCGCGGGCCCGCCAGTTGTCGAACCGCCAGCGGGTGTCTCGAGTCCTGCGAGCATCGAAGGCTTGCGGTGTCCACGCTTGATACGCAAGGGCTTCTCCTTTGGCTGTGGGATAGAAGAGTCGTTTAGCCTGCGGTTCGCGATCGGGGGCGGAGGAAAGCTTGTTGATCTTGGGGAGCTTACCGTCGGCGGTGGGCTTGGGCTACCGTCCGAGTCCTCTACGTTGGCGCTGGTACGCTTAGCGAGCTGTTCGAGAAGGAAAGCCCGTTCGAGCCGCATCTTCTCGACCTGCCGTTTAAGGCGCGCCAAGCGTAGACGGGCGGCATCGTTGGCTTCTTCGACCTCTGTTGTGCGCTGCTTGAGCTGGATACATTTGCGGCGATATGCTTCTTCGACCGAAGGCGGCAGGGCCGGAGGGGTAGACGTGGCTAGAGGATGAGAGGCATTGTCAGCCGAGTCGGATTCATCCATGGTTACCACCTCTAACATTGAGAATGGGGGGAAGCGGAGAGGTGCGAAACAGGAGTTCTCAATGGTGGCGGGTGGAAAATGAGAGTACGAGCGCCCGTTGAAATTAGCTAGCGGTGAGTGGCTTGCTTCGACATACCTGGCGCCATGTCATCGACCAAATCACTCTTATGCCGTGACACGCGGAGAGTTGTGGATGATTGGCGATGGTGAATTGAACAACTGGTCGTAATGAAAATGGAGAGTTGAGTTATCCACCGTAAAAAAAAAGAAATAGGTACCAAATTGACGCGGGTGGGAGAAAAAATATAGTTGGGAGGATATAACGTAATTGGCGCACTTCTCAGCTCGCGCGAAGTTGTAACAATTTGCGCCTGCTGTGTTGGGGACATTCGTGACGAGGCTGAAGCGATGAAAGCGCCAACCCTGCTGAGCGCTGGCTGCGGGGCCTAGAGTTGCGACACGAGCCTCTGATAGGCCGCATATGCCGGGCATCCAAGGCTGCCCTATGGCTTGCATTCGACCAAGCTCCAACTTTTTTTGTGTCCTGCACTGGAGTACCTTCCAGAACGGGACCTCTCAGATTTGCTCAACCACCACCACTCAACATCCGAGTTTCGGGGCAGCCTGCAACCGCAGTCATGTCGCTCAATATACCCAGCGCGCCAAATGCCGGCCTGTTCAAGGGAGGCTACAATAAGTGAGTGCAATGCAGTCAGTGATTGAGTTGGTTGACATGCCCCGCCATCGCCGCCACAACTGACCCCTCATCGAACAATCCGACAGCTGACCTGGAAGCTCACTCACAGCTATGACTCGGAAGATGGCGCTGTTCTTCGCAATATCGACGCATGTCGCGCAATCTCGTCAACGGTGCAGACATCGCTGGGCCCCTATGGTCGCAACAAGATTGTCATCAACCATCTCCAAAAGATGATCCTGACCTCGGACGCTGCTACCATCCTTCGCGAACTCGATGTCGTGCACCCCGCCGCCAAGCTGCTGGTCATGGCTAGCCAACAGCAAGAGTCTGAAGTCGGCGATGCGACCAACTTGGTCATCATTCTCGCCGGAGAGTTGCTTAAGAAGGCCGAGGATCTGCTGCGCATGGGTCTGAAGACGTCTGACATTGTGACGGGCTACGACCGCGCTCAGAAGATCGCCCTCGATGCCCTTGAGGAGCTTGATGTTGACAAGGTCGAGGACTTGCGGTCGCAGACCGAGCTCAGCAAGGCGATCCGCACCGTCGTCGCCAGCAAGCAGAACGGTAACGAGGACTTCCTCGCCGACCTTGTCGCCGAGGCCGTTCTCGCCGTACTTCCCAAGAACCCAGCCAACTTCAACGTGGATAACATCCGCGTCGTCAAGATCATGGGAGGCAGCCTTGAGCAAAGTCGTGTCGTCAAGGGGATGGTCTTCGCCAAGGAGCCCGATGGATCGGTGAAGAAGGCGAAGAAGGCCAAAGTTGCTGTCTACACATGCCCCATCGACATTAGCCAAACTGAGACTAAGGGTACCGTGCTGTTGCACAACGCCAAGGAGATGCTCGAATTTACAAAGGGTGAGGAGGAACAGCTCGAGGCTGCTGTCAAGGAGCTTCACGATGCCGGTCTTCGCGTTGTCGTGGCGGGATCCACTGTTGGCGAGTTGGCGCTACACTACCTCAACCGCTACGGCATTTTGGTCATTAAGATTCTCAGCAAGTTTGAGCTGCGGCGCGTGTGCAGGGTGGTGGGCGCCACCCCCCTGGCAAGGTTCGGCGCCCCTATGCCCGACGAGATGGGTAACATCGACGTGGTCGAAACACAGGAGATTGGAGGTGACCGCGTTACCGTGTTCCGTCAGGAGAGTGAGGCTACAAGAACGGCTACCCTCGTGCTCCGCGGCGCTACCCAGAATCACCTTGATGACGTCGAGCGGGCAGTTGATGATGGTGTTAATGTTGTCAAGGCCATTACCAAGGACCCCAGACTTGTCCCCGGAGCTGGCGCAACAGAAATCGAGCTGGTGGAGAGGATACAGGCTGTCGGCGAGAAGACTCAAGGACTTGCTCAGTACTCAATCAAGAAGTTTGGAGAGGCCTTTGAGGTGGTACCAAGAACGATTGCCGAGAGCGCTGGCCTGGATGCCACCGAGGTACTCAGCCGATTGTATGCTGCCCACCAGAAGGATGACGACTGGTCCGCAGGCGTTGATATTGAGGTATGTTTTACACTCGCTGTCAAAGGTTAGGATTCTCTGACAATGCGGGCAGAACGAGAGCGGCACTGGTGTCCTAGATGCCGAGGAGGAGGGTATTTTGGATCTCTTGGTGACCAAACAATGGGCTATCAAGCTCGCAACAGAGGCTGCGAGAACAGTACTTTCTGTTGATCAGATTATCGTGGCACGCCAGGCTGGCGGGCCGAAGCCACCTGGGCCTAATCCTGTAAGTTGATGAATCATTCCTGCTGATGGTCCGAGATACTCATCTGCTGGCAGAACTGGGACGAGGACTGAGAATCGGGGGATGGTAAATCTAACAGCTGGGTATATGAGCCTTTTCGGTGCATAGACAACAGAGTGGGACGTTATGTGAGAGCGCTCTTCTGTAAACAGATCCCAGCACTAGCAATTGTCACGAATCGTGGCTCATGTTGATTTCTACTCACGGGTGGCTGGTTCGGTCCGCCGAAACAAAGATTCCCGGTTCAAACTACTCATGACGCCCACGAACACCTTCAACACCATCTCAAATCTTCTCTTACAAAATACCACTCGCATCAGCTCTTGATAGGTCGACCTTGTTGTAAGACAACGGAAACAAGTACAATAGACGGATAAGAGACAAGTTTCAGCGCTTCGCCAGTTGATGCCTGGCCTGGATTCCACATGTTGTAGTTTCTGACTCTGCTCCGATCCGAGCCCACGCTGAACGGAGAGCCTCAGTGAAGGTAGCAACGTTTCTATTTACCGGACTAGGCTATGATCCCGTAGTGGCTCTCGGGTGGATGGGAACAGAGCAGGTAACAGTACTTGCAGTACTTGCTGTGGTCTGATCAACGCCTGCTTTGATCTTGATGTTCAAGTTGATAGCCAGGGCTGCGTTCAGGTACTGGTGTGTCCTGAGAGGGGTACGTGCTACGGATATCCAGCCAATCCAGCTTATCCATCTCCCCGTTTCCCATCCCAGGAGGATACAACATCTCCAACAGACCCTCTAATAGAAACCACTCTCCCAAACCCGGAAAGCATTAACCCCCCCGCCACACCGGGGTATGAGGCAAAGCTCCTTACTACTAACAGTGTTACTTACCTCAGCCATCCAAGCCATCTACACACGCAATCCGAGCTGAGCCCACAAACTGGCAGACTATTCGAGCGACCAACAAACACAGCTCACCCCAGTCTCAACAACCTGAGCTTCACAGACCCAAACATCCCCGTTTTAACCTCCTCTCTTCCCTCTCCGAGAACTCCCCGGAATCACATCACCAAGTAAGACCGAACAACAACCGCTCGAGCATGTTGATACGTTCGCCGAGCCGCACTACAGCAAGGGATAACAAAACACGCGTCTGAGCTCCGAGTTTTATTTTCACCGTAGAATGCGGGTCCATCTGCCCGTGTGGGTGGCTGCGTATGTATTGTCTACGGACAGAAGGTACGGAGTGTGCTTTTTGGAAACGAAGAAGGCCAAACAAGAAAGCAAGGTCACGTCTGAGTACCTACGGGTGGGGGGCTAGGGTTCGTTACGTAGCCTCGTCTAAGTATGCCCGAGCGTCCTTGACTGAAAAGGTAGTTAGGTAGAGGTTAGATTGTGTGTGTGCTTTGCATCGATCGACACTTGGATCTCTTCTCTTTTCCTTCCCCACGGTGCCCTTACACTAGAGGATCCTAGGTTCTTGCTCGTCCCTCTCCTCTGGGCGTGCCAATCGTGGCTGCAGTGCAAATCTGTACCTGTGTGTTGCGCGAAGGATGCGTCGCAGGTGAACAACGGGGAAAGCCCATCTGTGAAGTGGGGAGGTCAAAGTGGGAGCTAATGTACGTATACAAAATGTACATGATCATGATCGCCTGGAGCTCGAGCCAGGGCTCGAGCCAGGGCGTGGACTGCAATCCAAAACACCTTATTCTGCCAAACTCATCACTCTCATCTGCCACTTAAGCACAACCGAGCCGAGGGCTAGCCAGTAGTTACCGTCGCATTCGACTGTTTATTTGACGCGGGCTGGGCAGGGACTTCCCCCGGATCTCCCCAAGCCCTTCCCGATCTTGGGACATTACCATACTGCGTAATTTTCCTGGTGCAGTGTATTTATCACAAAAGTGCGCTTTGCCAGTTGTCTGCTGGGCTGGACTTCATCGATGTGATACCGTCTTGACCATGTGACGCACGAACACCACGACGCAGACACACAGACCCAGCACGAAGGTTGGCCAAGCGTCAGCCAAACGAAAGGAGTCAGGACGGCTCACCCCAAAAAAAAACGCACTTTGCCGATGTTGACGTGACAAGATTGCTGAGGGTGGCGCACGGCCATTGGCCAATACACTACTTCGTGGGAAGGAACCACAATGGATGTTAGGTACCTGGCCAATGTAGGTAGCTGCCATCTTCCCAATCTCCAATGCTGCCCTTTGTAGGCAAGCCAAACCGTCTCCCATGTGTCGGAGAAATCAGAGGGAACAGTGGCTAGTGCCATGCCGTTACGGCGAATTGTGGCGGCCAACTTGTAGCCAAATTGGGCAAAAGCCTCCAAAACGTGCACGAAGCACGCTCCAAACGAGGCAAATAACCCATCGCTAGGTCCTATTCTCGTAGTAGCGGTATTGCGAGCCGGAGTCCTGGTGCTACTCGCCTAGAATGAAGTAGGGTTCCGAAATTTCACAAATGGGTGAGGCCTTTCCGAAATTTTAACTTTTTCACTCGCCCGTCGGAAAGAACGTGAAATAAAAGTGGGTCTACTAAACTAGGGTAAGGGTTATATATGGGGGTTTACCTGTGATAGCAAAAATTGTCCCCTAGTTACCTAAATTTCTAGACAAGTACGTAACAAGACTACCTTGGTTTCCGATTTCGAAATTCCGAAATTCATTTTTTCATTTCGGAATCCTAGAATGAAGACCTGTCTTGTCAATTCTCGCTCTTTGCTCCTTCGGGACTTGAACCCCTCTGGATATGATGTGTGTGCCTGTGTCTTTTCGCGGAACCGGTCATGGTGAACTGCTATCTTTCATTGTGCCCTACCGACTTTCTGGAGGGATAGCGTTGCTTGTAAATCTAGAAAGTTGACTCTGCGCTGGTGAGTACAGCGCAAACAGTTGTGGGGTTGATGGGATTGGCCGGGGTCTTGTTTACGAACATAATCGCTCATTTTGCTGGTTGTGCGCTGGATATTAGGGGATGAGAAGTCGGCTAGTATTGGAACGCGCTTGGTCTCTTCTGGATCATTGAGAACTCAGTGAATGGCCGTATCAGCCTCTCATGGACGAGGTTGATCGCAGCTTCCGTTGCTTATTAGCGATTGAGCCGCGAGAGCCCCCAGACACGGCCGATCCTGAGCCTCTGATTTCGCCTGTCGGGTATGCGGGGGTGCTACGCCCGACCCATCGAAGGGATGAAAGCTTAAGCCGGCGCCCTTGATTGATCGACGGGTCAAGGGTCTTGGATGCGCTCGCTGAGCACATGGTCATCGAAAAAGATGTCCGATCTTTTCGGAGACAGTAGATTGGAAACTGCGTACTAGTACGTATTGCGTGCGAAGTACAACTCGGCACGTAAGGAAGCTCCAGTATTTTGCTTTTGCTAATTCTTTTTCACACCCTTGAAAAAGGGGGCAAGGAAGTTCATGGCGACACCTATTCAATTGCGCCAGTTATTGATTGTGGTTCCGATACCCAATGTCGAAACCTACTTGAGTCGTGCACCTATGTAGCAGGTACAGAAAACCCGAGGATTCGATGAACAAATCGTTGCCAATCTCGAGGATGCTGTTGGCCAGGCCTCATCAGTCGTCACTTCACGGCAGTCGATATTGAAACACACTGCACGGCTGTGGTGGCGTGTTTCCTTGCTGTCCAGGGAGCAGAAGAAAAAAGAAAGCATTCTAGCCTCCGAAACAAACGCTAATCAGCGTGACCCACCTGGCTGGTTCCAAGCAGGGCTTCGCTGGATGTGAAAAAAACAGGCAAAAAAACCCAGCTCAACTCCAAGGGCCCCAGTGTGATGGTAATTAGAAGCTGTGCTCCTGTCACTTGTACTTATCAAGAAACGGTATGCTTGTCAACGACTGCGGAAGTGGTCCGACGACGACATTTGACTCCCAGGAGGAACCTGGATGATCCTTGCTCCTGCAGTTCATCGCAAGAAACCGTCTTACAACGGGATGTGCCTTCTTCGACTGATGTTTTGCAGATTTGCGCCTCTCGCTCAGCCTGTTGAGTGGGGAGGAGCGGCGGGGGACGGGCTCTTCCAACAAATGGATTGAACTCCCCTCCATTCGTTCTCGGCAACCAAGGCTGCCTTGATCTCGCGGCCGTGCCGCGCCACACGCGGGAATCCGGTCGATAGTTACAGATGAAATACACACGGCCCAGTACACAGCATTTTCCCTCACGGAAAAGATCGTTTTGCTTGCTTTTGTTATGCGTGGGATGCATGTGAGTGGCGTTGGCCCTGCCCTCGCAGCTTCGCTGCCGTCCCTCGTCTCCAACCTGGGTAGGCGAGACGCCGAGCAACAGCCTACAAATCCCACAATGGAATGTCCTCTGCCCTTTGTTGCAACCTCTTATCTCGCCAATGATTTATGTTATGAGCTTGTGCAGGCACGGTGTGTCGAGGGGCAGTGATACCGCCTGCCGCTGAAGGAGGCAACGCTGACCAGTCCGGCGTCTTTGGTGCAATGCCGAATCTGGACTCTCCATCAAAATCCAACGCGGCGCTTCGTCGTCCTGTTGTGGCGCGAGGTGGGACAATCCTAGACCAAAAGGATGCGCCTACGCACGGGACATGCTGGGCAATCCACCGAGCCTGACCGATGCGCCATCGAATCATCAAATCCACAATACACGAGATGTCGCACCTTGTAAATATGGTAGTCCGCCTGTGGATGGGATAACATGGATCCTGGGGTTCTGCATCTATTGTATGTGTGACGGAAATAAAAACGGGCGGGAATCACTTCGATAGGCCAGAGCCCGTCGTCGGCATCGATTCCGGATCCGAGTATGCTGGGCTGGTCAGCGCCCGCTGATGCCGCCGTTGCGAAGTCGCTGCTCACACATTCTTCCATGGATTCTTCCATGCATGATCCTGGAACTTGCAGTTGTTAGCCATCCCCCTTTTTAGTGCATCGGGTTCTCGAGGAAGCTGCCGACCACCCCAACAGCACGTTGTGGCAACAAAGATGCGGTTTCAAGCCGTTGACATTATCTGGCCGTCCGAAGCAGTTCTTGGTGGTATGGTTGGTGCCGCTGCTCATAACATGTCTCCTATACCAAGATCGGCATCTCAACGAAGACCACATCATCATTGGCTCCACGCACAGACGATGCAGGGACTGAGCGCACCTTCTGAGACCAACTCATGGCGCACCCGACGGCTATACACTACATGCAGCCGATCTGTATCTGGCAAGACTCAAGTGTTCTCGGGGCCGTAAAAGCCTCAACGACTTGGGCTTGTCAGAGGCCGTTTCACGATGCCAACAACGGCAGCCAACATAGACTGCTTGTTCAGAAATGCCTCTCACATCTTTGTCCCGTCAAGCTTGATTAGACACCCGACAGACTGTGTGATTCAGCAAACATGGTTCAGCTCGTGCTGACTTGATTGGATTGTCAGAAAAGTCTTGGCGTCCATATGCCCAACTGCTAAGCAACTCCTCACTCGACCAGTGTGTTCCCAAGAGACTCATAGCCTGCTAACAGATGAAAGAAGAGGCTGGGTGTGCCACCCAGCGACTCTTCACTGCCTTTACCGTTTCAATGTCTTTTATCACGATGCCACGTGCGAGCATTGGCCTAAGATCGACAACAGGCAAATTACGAACGGGACGACACTCGACCAATTGGCTATCCTGACATCCTCAGCGAGGTTGAAGTGATTAATCTTAAGCGGCAACACTGAATAGAATGAATAGAATGGTGCTGATTTTACCACTGGTTATCAAAGTGTGTCATCATATCTGGGGAAACGCCTCCTTTTACGTCACCTCGACATATTGACGCACAGTTCGGACCATTCCTCACCATGACATGGATGACCGATGGGGGCAGGACCGTCGGCGTACCGTACTCATACTCCACCTTTATCATGGACGCATTTGCCGCAAGAGACGACATGCACTCGGTGCTGTTAACTGTGTAGTGTATACAATTACTCCAGCCCGCCAATGATTGTGTGGCAACAACAAGAGGCACGGACACCCTCTGCCTTCGCAAGCCATCCTGGAAGCGGCCTGGCGGGCCAATCAGCGCTCATCGCGCCCCAGCCTTGGAGGTCAGAACTCGGGACGTGGTGCACAAGCGGCATAATTCTGCGATGGCAGGAGCGTCGAGGCACAGATTCAACTTTTCCCCGCAGAGGATCCAAAGTTGCCACCAACTTTGTGCAAGCAAGAACTACCCACCAGTTTCCCCCAGTCTTGTGCAACTCCCAGGATTCCAGGATGGAAGAAGAAAACGGGGGTGGTAGAGAAGAGGGACGGCCCCTGAGCGCTTGGTTCCGCGGTTTTGCACTGAGTAGCGTTGCTGTCTTAGTGACTGGCTCCAATTGCCTGGACACTCACGGGGAGGGGGAGATGGCGTTCCCCCTGCAGGCCACCGTTAGTGCGAGGCCTTGACCCGGTCAACCCCACTGCAAAGCGACGGAGCAGGGTGCAGGGACAGGGCTCGCCAGATTGGTTCAGCACAATTGCTTGGCCCAGCAGCTGGCGACCCAGGTGTCGGGTGGACCACTCAAGCCACCCATTCCCTCCCGTCTCGTCTAGGGTCACCCATCCCGCGGTCCTGCAACCCCCAGCTCACGCCATGGTGCAGTGAGCAGGGCAACGAGCATCTCGGGGAGCTTTTGCTGTGGACAAGGCCAGCAGCGCTACCTGCAATTAAAACCTGGCCACGGCCCCAATTTTCTCTTCCTGTGGTCGTCACATCCGCACCCTTCCAAAATTATCGTGGTGAAAAAACCAGTACCTGCTGGACCCAGCCGCTGCGGTACCGCGTTCTCAGAGTCCCGGACTGAAGAAAAAGGCCGGTCGCCCTTGCCGTTGGACGAACGACCCTGCAGGACCTGACCGGATTATTTCCCCCCTCTCTGGGCCGCCCACTCACCACTCGGCACAGCCCTTCTGCAGCATATCTCTGGATGGCGGCGCGTCTGAAATAATTGGCACGAAAACCCACCGCAAAGACCACGAATATCGACGACGCGACGCAATTGGCTCTGCCCACGCACTTTTCTGGCACAGTCTGCACTTTCCATACCCTCTGAGGCCCCCTTGCAAGGCGATCTCCGACGATTTGGCGACTGTCGAATTCACCCAGCTCTCAGGGGCTCGATGATAATTCTGGGAAAAACACTGCATCCATTCAGCCTCGTGCGGTCGTTTCACTGACTGGCGCTGTTCTTGACCTGCTCAGATCTTAATTCTGCCTGCTTGTCGCTGCCCGCAGCTATGCCCAGGCCGTCCCCCTTGAGCTCGTCGCCGCATTGTTGATACCACGTCTGAAACAAGTCACCACCCTAGGGTCGATCTGGGCCTGTGCGACTTCCCTCCCCGCCTCTGGGACTGAGCCACGGGACGGGCCAGCCAGAACAGCTCTTATTACCTCTGCAGCCTGTTACGAAAGATACCAGACCACGTTGGAGGAGGATCCCCCGGAAAAACCAGAGGTCGATCCGAACGACACAGACCGCCGAGACTTCGAAAAAGTCAGCACGCCCGCCCTACGCATCTCAACCCTCGCCGTCGTCGCCCTGCCCCCCATCGCATTCTAGGAGAGTACTCATCTCCACATGTTTAGTAGATCACACAGCAGAGCCTACGGTTTCACCAAAGACAAGGAAAAGAAGAAGAACAAGGCCCAGGACGCCTCCCAGCTATCGGCCCTCACTGAACTGGGTCTGATCGGTCCCGATTCATCGAAGGCGCGGTCCGGTGGTGGCGGCGCTTGGGGAACAGACTTTGACCGGTTGAACTACTCCTCCAGCAGCGCTGCGAGGCCGTTTGCCAGCGGTGCATTCCCAGAGAAGAGTAGGTGCAAAACCTCCGCGCCCTAATGTCCAGCCATGCGCGCTAGCTGGGGTTGTGCGCCAGTGATCACAAGAGACTGACTCTTTCCCGCGTTGCTTTGCAACTATCAGATCACTCTATTGCCACTGGGACTCTCCGCGCCCCGTCGCATCGTTCTACGACATCGGTGAGCTCGACTATCCAATCGCGCGAGAGCAGCAGGGCCGCAATCACCAGGATGAATTCCGACCGGAGTCGCTCTCGCCGAGAGCGCACCTTTGTGGGTAGTGAATGTGCCGTTTGTGAAGAGCCCCTGGAGCACACGCTGCGTGGCGAGCGGATTCTACAGTTTTCGTGCACACACGTCTCTCACGAGGCTTGCTTCTACGAGTTCATCCGCGAGTTTGAATCTCAGTACTGCCCGACATGCAACGCACCCCTTCATTTGGATACCAGTCGTGGCGGCAATGTCCTTGATATTGGTAGGGGAATCCCCTACCGTCGTGCATCCTTCGAGGACCGCGCTAACCTAGATTGACCAGAGAAAATCAGCAACATGGTCCGCGCCGTATCTGTGAGTGACTCGCGATCACAAGGTACCCCTACTCCGACGCAGCAATGGGATGAGCAGCCTGGACGACCACCGAGCCGAGGGTCGAGTGCGAGGCCAGGTCCAGGACCCATGAGCGGTGGCGTCCCGAGAGGTGGCCTTCGGGACAGCCGGGACACTCGGGATAGCCGCGACCCTCCCATGTCGGACCACCGCTATGCGCCGAACTCGGTCTCGCGGCACGCGCGGAGCGATAGCGAGGCTACCGGCGTTGCATCGTCCGGGGGCTACCCCGAAACGACGCAGAGTGGACCGCCTCGACGACATGATTATGACGTTCAGGCGATGGAGACGTCGCTGGCTAGCCCTCGTGCAGTCATGCGCAACCCCATCCCGGCGCCGACTGTTACTGTCCGTTCCGAGTTTCCTACTATCAACCGATCGCGACAGCAGCAAACGCTCACCTGCTTGGTAACCGTCGAAGTTCCCGATAGCAAATGGCGACCGGACCCCGAAGACCTGCAGGCGGCGCCGCCACCAATGCCGTCAGCGAGAACAGATGAAAGCTTTGTACCTCCCAGTTCGCCCGCCCGAAGTGCTCCGCGTTTCTACCCATACGAATCAGCCGAGGTCTTGAACGAGATGACTGAGAATCTGCGCAACCGTGTGGATAACTGGCATGGACTCGACTTCAGTCGGTAAGTGACAGATTGTTGCGCAAAGACGAACTTTCGTTCTGTTTGCTCCAATTTTGGGAGATTAGGAATCTAACTTGCAATATTCTAGGTTTGGCAAACTCCGGCTGTATGGAACACTTCGTGTAGGCAAGGACAAGGTCTCATGGCAGGAGCTGGAGTGCTTCCTGTTTGCCGAAATGCTTATTTGCGTGAAGGAGAAGAAGAGCTCCCAACCACAGTCTTCACAGTGGGATGATGACACAGTACCACGGAAGACCACCCGCTGCACACTCAAGGGGTCCATCCTAATCAAGAAGCACCTCAATGAGGTCTCTGAAACCGGGAACATTGATGAGAACATCTTGACACTCAGCTTGTCGGTGGCTGAGCTGCCGCAGTTCCACCTCCGCTTCGAGAACCGCAACCAACTCAAGCTGTGGCAGCAGGCGCTTCTAGATTTGAATGCAGTCGAGACATCTCCTGTCCGAAGTCCCGATTACGATCGTGGCGAGTTCTCGGAAACGGACGAAGACGACTGGCAGAGGACACCGCACTCTAGTCGCCCACAGCGGGTTTCTTCTCTCGCCTCTTCGTGGGGTGGCGCCAAGTCGGCCACAACGGCACCGACTGAGTACACCAACTTCGCACGGAGTCCCCTCCTACCATCCATCCATGTACCGGTCGATGTTGTCGTTGTTGTTCCGATTTCTGCCTCCATGCAGGGTGTCAAGATTAATCTGGTCCGCGACGCACTGCGGTTTATGGTCCACACACTGGGCGAACGCGACCGGATGGGGTTGGTCACATTTGGGTCATCCGGCGGGGGTGTCCCTATTGTGGGCATGACAACAAAGGCATGGCACGGATGGAGCAATGTCCTGAATTCGATCAAGCCTGTTGGCCAAAAGAGCCACCGAGCCGACGTTGTCGAGGGCGCAAACGTGGCTATGGACCTCCTCATGGGCCGCAAGTACAACAACCCAATCGCAACGATCATGCTCATCAGTGACGCGTCGACTTCAGACGCGGATAGCGTCGACTTTGTCGTATCCCGTGCTGAAGCAGCGAAAATTACAATCCACTCATTCGGCTTGGGCATGACGCACAAGCCCGACACAATGATCGAGCTTTCGACGAGGACGAAGGCATCTTATACCTACGTCAAGGATTGGATGATGCTTCGCGAGTGTTTGGCTGGGTGTCTCGGTGCTATGCAGACGCTATCGCATCAGAACGTGAAGCTCAAACTCAAACTGCCCGAGGGGTCTCCGGCCAAATTCCATAAGATCAGCGGTGCGCTTCAAATCACTAAGCGCGCAACTGGCCGCGATGCCGAAGCCGCCCTCGGCGATCTCCGGTTTGGCGACAAGCGGGATATCCTCGTCCAGCTTGTTATCATGCCAGATAACGCCTCGCAGGAGCAGCTACCACAAGATCCATGGGATAACATCGTCTCGGGGCTAGAGGCTCTTGGAGGTCCTATGGATCAGGATGAACAGAGAACTGTGTCGGTCGAGGAAGTTCCGCTGATCCAAGCTGATCTCATCTGGGGTGATATCCTCCGAGACGGCACGTCTCAGCACACACGGCCATCATTGTTGGCCATTACGATGCTACCTGCCTCCAACAATAAGAAGTCGTGGGCCGGCTCGCCCGCGATTCCGCCACACCCGCATATCGTACAGCGCAGGATGGAGCTGCTGACGTCTGACATGCTGACCCGTGCGCTGACCTTGGTTAGCAGAGGGCAGCATGACAGGGCACATACTCTGCTGAATGAGACGCGATCTATTCTGAAGGGCCTCGGAAAGGGCGGCTTGCCTCCGGTACCACCCGTGCCCTCAAGCAAATCTCAGCCGTCAACGCCTCATCCTCTCAACGACCACTCACCCACAACATCGGGAACACCAGACCGGAAGAACACGCCATCACCGACGTCAGCGACTGCCCCGTCCCTGAATGGGTTTCCGACCCCATTGCTGCCACGGAGTCGGTCCAACGATGGATTAGGCCTTAGCATGGGTACCGCTACGGGTATCGATGCTGCCACCGTCGCCGCTCTCGATGCAGAGCTCGAATCGAGCTTGGAGTGGATCAGCCATCCCGCAGTATTTGGCCGCGACAGTCGTAAAGCGGTCCTGCAGGCGATTGGCGTCATCAGCTCCCAGCGAGCCTTCACATTCCGCACACCCATTGAGGGCCTCTGGGCCGGGCGTGTCAGCGGAGTGAAAAGACTCACTGAAAAGAGCCGTGAATGGCGCGAGGAGGGTGGTGGCGAAGGTGGCATCATGGAGGAAGCCTGATGCTCTTTGCAAGCCATAGGATGGGTACTTTACCGCCTGGGATGACTTTGAGGTGTCCACCTCTTTGATGCCACGAATACACACCGAGCCAAGTCGTTGATAGTGTTTCGCCGTCCTGTTCCACTCACTATTGGGACACGCGTTCAACTGTCCCTGTTATGTCTCTATCCCGACTTCAAATCCGAGACTAGCGCAGCCAGCGACTGCTGGTCACAGTGATCCTGGCCCTCGCTGCGCCCCATTACAATCCTTCCCCCTTTAATCCACGAATACATGTACGAAGGATTTCACACAGAGCGGCCCCTCCCTCCCTTTCAGCCCTTCATAAGCGACTTGCCTTGATTCTTTTTTCTACTCATTTATTTTTCCAGTTAGAACCCATATCACGGCTGCGTTTGGGAAGATACCACTTTGCTTCTGACCTGGGATGGCTTTCACCTTTTTTCTTCTCACACAACATACGACTTCCTGTTCTTCCTGCCTTTTCACGTCTCTTCTCCCTCTCTCTGTAGGTGGAGTGATTTTCTTGTTTTTTGTTAGTGTATCGTCGTCTTTCGGCCCAATTGGGGTGGGCAGGGAAACAAAAGATATTCTCGCTGGGCTGCCTTTGAAGCCCGGTGCGGGATGTGGATTCCGATAGCCCTGCTTTAAAATATCGTGGGGAGAAGAGAGGAGAATGAGAGAGGATGGAGTTGAATGTTTTGGATGGAAGTGGGATGGTATAGGGTCGAAGCACGAATGGAATGGAATGGGACGGAATGGACAGGAGGCTTTCTCTGTAAAGCAAAATGTGGAAATAAACGCAAGGTGAATGGAACTTTGTACGATGTATATTCCCACGATCCAAAGTTGGTCTATATGAGAGGTCTACAGTAGTGTAGCGGATTTGACGAGAAGACAGTGACATGCGAAGATTATTCACCCTTCAAAGAACTAACCTGCTGGCGTCTGGATGACATTACTGTGACTTGATGAATCGTGACATACAAATCGCTTGGCAGGGCGGTGCCGGTGCCGAGAGAGTGAAAGCTGTGTTAGGAATAGATCCGCAAGCCATCCTCAGCCCTGGCTGATCTTTGCTGGCTTGTTTCTCCACTGTCTTCTGGGATCTGAAGAGAACGCACACAGTCTGCGTTACCCGACAATGACAACCCAAGATGGGGATGGGAACCAGAACCATGGTTGCACTGGACAAGCTGGTGCGCTGGCAAAGGTGGGTCTTCTCGCCCGCACCCCACAGCTGCCGCCAAGCCGCGAAGCCGCGCGCGCACCAGCCGGGGAAAGTCAGATTTCTGCACTCAGAGCCCTCTAGATGTTCAACTTACCTAGTCGACCATAGCGCGTACCTATTCAACTTGCGGAGCTGGAAGTTAGGGCGGTTAACGGCTTGGGGAGGTGGAAGGAAGAGTCTCCAATGGTTTTTCTCTTCTTTTATAAAAGGATCTTTTACGCTGGCGATCTGCGGTCTCCACTGACGCAACGAAAGGTGGGGAAATCTGCACAGCAGTGCGCGTAGTGTGCTGCGTAATTATCTGATGAAAAAGATAATCTTTAGCCAATCACCACTTGTGCCGCCCTTGCTCCTGTCCCTGTCATACTGTATGCATGGTCAGCCCCTCCCGATCAAGGGACTTCGTTTCGCTGTCGAGCCCCTTTCCTTGGTTTGAGAAAAGAGGGGGGACGATTGCTCGCTCGCTGTCGCGCGTTCGCTCCTTCTGTGGAGGCCGGCAGAGGCAAATCAGATCAGATCAGATGGTTTCGTTGTGGGGCCCGAGTAGGGGTGAGACAACCACACACCGACTTCTTTTTCACCGCTGGGTTTATCAGCGCGAGAAGGGGCGTGAGATGAGTATGACGGTGAGGGTGGAGTTCAAAGTATTTATAACCCTTGTTTTCTTTTGCGGAGATGCTCGGTGTATATATTTATTTATTCCCTATATTTTACACGTCACAAAAGTCAAGTGTCCTGTCTCACCTCAAGACACGTCAGTGTGGGAGTGGGTTTTAGGTTAGGTTGCCTCGGTGTCCCCCTTTCCTCTTTCCCGTTTACTTGTCACCTACCTACTATTATCCCTAATTGACTACCTACCCTGCGATACATATCCTACTCTACGCACACCTCGGTCATCTTCTCGGCTGCCATCCATTCTCTCTCTTTACCTTGAATTCCCTTTGTGGATTTCCTTTTTTGGGGGACGGGGGGTTGCTCAACTTAGCCCTTGCCGGCCCCCACGCCCCGCGGCATTCGCCATCGTCTCACTCAGCAACTAATGAAGGCGACGTCGTGTCCACCAAGCTGACTTTCCTCCTTGCTGGCGAGAAGGGTTGAGTTTCGGCAGATGAGGACGGGTGTTGCCAGCAGAGGGGAGGACGGTGATGACGCTGCGCCGCTCCTGGGACGGTCACAAGATGAGGACGATCCTCCGAGGGGTTACGGAGCGACGGGTGGGGCAATCGCTGATTCGGACCGCGAGAGTATCCCCGAATCAGCTTCAACAGACTCGGAAGTCCAGGATGGCGTGAGGCGCATCGAGGCCGTGGCCCGCGCGTGGTCAAAATGGGCCCTCATCGTCACCTATCTCAGTGTTCTCCTCATGGCCTTTACCACCTCGCTTGAGGGCCAAGTCACATATCCCCTCGCTGCCTTCGCCGTCAGCTCCTTTGACAACCACTCATTGCTGTCGACCGTCTTTGTGGTCCAGAACGTGGTCAACGGTACGCATGGACACGCGTAAAACCAGAGGTCTTGCTGCTAATAGTCGTCTCCAGCTGTTATCAAGCCGCCCATAGCCAAGATTGCCGATGTCTTTGGCCGACTGGAGGCTTTTTCCATTTCCGTGGGCTTCCTCGTCCTAGGTTACATCCAGATGGCCGCCTCCCGCAACGTCGAGACATACGCCTCGGCTCAGATCTTTTACTCGGCAGGCTCAACCGGACTGCAGATCCTCCACCAGGTCTTCATTGCCGATACGAGCGACTTCGTGAACCGAGCCCTGTTCTCTAGTTTGCCGGATAGCCCCTTTCTCGTCACAGTGTGGATCGGTCCGGCGATTGCGTCGGCGATCTTGGCTAACTCGACATGGCGTTTGGGGTACGGCATGTGGGCTTTTATCCTCCCACTCACCTTCTTCCCCTTGGCGTTGAGTCTCTTCCTTAATGGGCGTAAGGCTGAGCGCACTGGTTTGCTCAAGAAGAAGCACCATAATACCAATAACGAGACCAAGACCGAAGCTTTGATACGTCTGTTTTACGATCTTGATGTTGTCGGGACATTCTTATTCAGCGCCGGACTCGCCCTGATTCTTATCCCTCTGACTCTTGTGTCTCGATCTCCTTCCGGGTGGCATGATCGCGGCATAATCTCCATGATTGGAACGGGCATTTCCCTCTTGATCCTTTTCCCTTTCTGGGAATCCCGTCCAGATCTCGCGCCGCATCCCCTCCTTCCCCTGTCTCTCCTCCGCTCTCGCACCTTTACTGCTGGCTGCGCCCTGGGCTTCTTCTGGTTTCTGATCTTCTACATTGCTGTGCAGCCATATTTCTACTCGTACCTCCTCGTCGCGCTCAACCTTCCCGTCCACCGCGCCGGACCTGTCACGCAAACCTTCTCCTTCGCCTCTACCACCGCTGCTCTCACCGCATCCCTCCTTATCCGCCGCACCAAAGTGGCCCCTCGTCCACGCCGCTATATCATCGCTGGTGCAGCTCTCTACATCATTGCCGTGTTCATCCTCCTCCACACTCGCACGCGCGGGGCATCTCTTCTCACCCTCTTCAGCGCGCAGGGCATTCTCGGCGTCGGCGCCGGACTCATGCATGTCGCCACCCAACTAGCCGTTCAAGCCAGCTGCGGCTCCCACCACGCATTCGTTGGCGTCGCCACCGCCGCGTTCCTCACCTTCAGCGAAGTTGGCGCCGCAGTAGGAAGCGCTATCTCCGGCGCGGTCTGGGGTCGTCTCGTCCCAGTCAAACTGGCTACCTACCTCCCAGAAGGCGTCAAGGGCGAGGCCGCCAGGATTTACGCAAGCGTCATCGTGGCGTGTAGCTACAAGTGGGGAGGCCCCGAGCGGGAGGCCATCGCACGAGCATACCAGGAAACCATCACCGTCTTACTGTGGGTTGCCCTAGCAGCCTGTATACCTCTAGGGGTGGTTGCTTGGGCGGTACGGGACGAGAAGCTCAACGAGTGTGGCGAGGTTAGAGGTCTGGTCATTGGAAATGTGGGCGAAGTGTCTCCAACAAACACAGAAGACACTCCAGATATCAGATGGCTCATCTCCAAGAGGTGGACTCGGGGTTGGAAGAAAGGTTTTCTCAAGAAGCCTGTCGAAGAGAGGTTGACGATCTAACAAGATCACCCTGGTAGTTACCTGCCTAGGTTCCCGCCTGCCAGAATTGAGTTTTGCTAATTATCTCGGTAGGTAGGTAGATGTCTTCTCGTTTGGGTGACTTGCGTTGGGCTCCATTACGATGCATGCTTCATGCGTATTATTACGAGCTACGGATACTAGACATCTTGGGATCAGGGGGCTCATATATACCCTTTTCAAGGCGAGACGCCTTTCCGAGCATTTACTGCATTAGTATCAATCTGCATTTAGAGGTGTGAAATTTTCATGCAGGCGGCATAGGATTTGTATGCCGGGAATAATGGATTTATAGTCTGGTAAACTGCCACCAACGAAGCTTTGTGGCTCTCTCAGTGGATGGGAATTTTCCCAGAAATCCAGTCTATTTTGGGTCGTCATCCTTTTGAGACATGCTACGATCGACGTTTGGTTCGATAGACGCATTATGTGATATACATGATGCTATGGTTTGTCGTCCACACAAGAGCCAATGATACAGTACCCTGCTATGCAAGTGGTATCCAAGTTGAGAGGTGGCAGGTAGCTCATAGAGACACAATATTTGTCTCAAACTTGAACCCTGCATTGGCCAGCCTATCAATATACGGCTGCCCGAGACAAGCGCCTGTGTATACCCCACCGGGAAGCTGTGTGTCCTCCTCAAGCAGCGTCGCGGCCGCCTCGGCGAGGAGGATACCTGTCACTGTTTCGGATAACTGCGTCAGCAGGCTTGATGGCTATTCACTTTTGCAGGGAAGTTCACCAGGACTTACGATAATATAACGGACCCTTATATGCCACCCTGGAACATGCGAGCTTTTCTTTCCCCTCCCCTTCGGCGCCCTCAACCACATCTGGCCGTCCCACCGCTGTATACTCGATTTCTTCCTTCTTCGCCTGCTCAAGCTCTGCCCCGCCACCGGGCTGCGTCACGCGTGCGGCGACGAAGCGTCTCAGAAATGGCGTCACCATAATCACGCCCAACAGCATCAGGCCGAAGTGGATGCTTATCCCGTTGAGAACTCCCTTCGCCTTCATGTACTGGTGGAAGGAGAAGTTGGGTCCGTACGCTTGGTCCTTCAGTACTGGCACCGACTCCAACAAGCCCCAGGTGCGTTCGACGATGGCGCCGTCCGTACGGTTGGCAATGGATGTTGTTTGAAGACCTAGTAGCGGGTGGCGGACTAGCCCTGTTAGACGGGCTAGAAGTGACATGGATGAAGGACGTGGGCGAGCGATGCGGGGGTTGGGGACTGGCGAGAGGGCAAAGGGCTTGTAGGACTCGCGGGCCTCGGCGAAGGGGAAATTGTCGAACATGCCGAGGGCGGTGGCAAGGGTTCCACCCGAAGGAGCGCCGCGGATACGCACGGAGACAACTACCTCGCGGAGTTGGGTGGCGGGGCCGAAAGTGGTGCGAAGCTGGGAAGCGAGCGACCAGGCAGTTAGGTCTGAGGGGCAAGATTCGATGCCGATCTGGGGGAACATGAGGGCGCCGGTGGCAGCTGCGACGGAGGCGTACTTTGCGATCATTCGAGCTGTGAAGGGTACCTCGCCAGTGACGTCGGCATAGTGGGTCCCGTTCTCGGCGCATGCGCGAAACGCATGCTCGCCATAGCGACCGTAAGGGCCGACAGTGGTAAGGAGGATGAATGTTTTCGGTGCGAGCTGGGAGAGATCGCTGTTGTTAAGTTCGCACACTTCAATCGACGGCGGGATGCGGTCTGGGTTCCACTCCTGGCACTTCTTGACCAGCACTTCCAGCTTCTCCCGCGATCGACCAGCTACCGCCCACCGCAAGTCGGTTGGGAAATGTGAGGCAATATGCTGGGCTGTGAACTTGCCAGTATAACCTGGAGGGGCGTTAACATGGCACGATACACCCAATTGCCAAGTTTGTCGTAGATAACTGGTAACCCACCTGTTGCTCCAAAGACTACAACGTCATATTGGCGCCCGTGCTTCTTGAGCGGCATGGCGGGACAAAGAAAGGCGCGCTGGAGGAGATATCAAACTAGGCGAGTCAATTGCAAAGTGTCGAGTAGGAAAACAGTTTCGCGAAAACAATGTATTTGCTGGGACATCTGGTCAAGTATGTCTATCGTCGTGGAAGCGGGATGGAGTGACTTGGTTAAGACAAGGATGTCGAAAAAGGCCCACAGCCGAGGCACGCGCCAACTCCCGTCTTCGGAAATACTACCAACCTGGGCTGCATCGATGCTAAAATACGAGACAAAGTAAACCATTCTGGACATCCGTCCGGCTTCTCATGAGCCCTGACCGAAAAGGGGAATCCTCGCCGCTCTGTATTATCTTGAGGTGGTGATTGGAGAGAAGCTATGGTGGGGCTAACGTTGACTAGTGTATTCCTGTGCACAGGCCAATCAACTGCCTCTCATTCAGGGGCGATAAAGTTAACCTGGCTTGCCTGGCTCAGTTTGAGATCGATATGCTTGAAAGCAGAACTGGACTGGCGAGGCACTCGAGGTTGTGGACTAATTGTGTTTTCTGCGACTGAGCAGATATCTCCATGTTTTGAAACTAGGTGGTGGAGCTTGCACCGGCGATTGGCACGTGATTCCTCGCGCCTGGAGTGAGCCCTGACCCCACTCTACTGAGCTAACTTGGTTTGTGAGACAAAATCGGCCGAATGGTTCCTCCTAGCCTCCGCAAAAACCAATTCGCACGCCCAGGCTCGCACCAAGCCAAAAATACATCGGCCTTTTACCAAAACCTGCCCGCCAACGATCACAGCGACAGTCTCGAAATCAACGCCAGTGATCCCACCAACCAGAAAAAATGTCCAAGAGAACGAAGAAGGTCGGAATTTCCGGCAAGGTATGTGTTTCAAACTTCCCCAGGTCGGAATTTCTGACAAGATGCACTGACGCCGGATCACAGTACGGTACAAGGTATGTCGCAAATATTCTCACACATTGCTCTCCTCTCTGCCCTTCGATAAGGATTACCCTGCGTTTCGATCGATTACTGCGCCAAAGAGTTCGAGGTGAATCCTTTCTGGCCACAGACGAGAACAAAATGGCTGTGCTGTCGCAAACATTCCAATAGGAATGATTGTGGCGTTAGGCTGATAGTCCATGATCTTGCGGGCGTCCGCAGTATCTGGTGCTAGAACGGCCTTTCTGTTACAAACAGAATTTTCCTTGGATAATCCATAACTAGTGACGGCGGCTTGATGGCGGCTGTCCGCCTGTCCGCCTGTCAACCGCGAATTCCGCCTCGACCACTGACAAAACTCGACCCGCACGCCCGTCAAATATCTTATGGTGAAGCCGGAGTTTTGCTGACTAGGATGAAACAGATACGGTGCCTCGCTCCGTAAGCTTGTTAAGAAGCAAGAAGTTTCTCAGCACGCCAGATAGTGAGTCTCCCCCTGCACGTCCCGAGAGCAAAAACTAACATTAATGCAGCACTTGCAGTATGCGGATCTCGAAATGCCGATAGAATGAGTAGCTGACAATTGCCACAGCATTCTGCGGAAAGGACAGCGTCAGGCGCTCCGCTGTTGGCATCTGGGTGCGTTTCGCTGAATCATCAAGTTTGCTGCCTGAGAACACCAGGCGCAAGCTTGATGAGGGCGTCCCTGCCCCTAGGTTGCGAACCATTATTAACTGTTCTTTCAGTCGTGCAAGTCGTGCAAAAAGACCATGGCTGGTGGTGCTTACACTGTCTCGTACGTGCCTATCGATACATGCGAGACGCTGAGCAATGTGCTAACGCGAAAGTAGCACCCCTGCTGCGGCTGCCATGCGTTCAACACTTCGCAGACTTCGCGAGATTGCCGATGTTTGAGGGATGATTATGAGGCATACTTTGATTTTTGGTTTGGGTGTCGGGGAAAACGGACAATGGGTCATTGCACTATGCTTTCAGCCGTAGGGAACGGCAGACCAATGAGACTTCCTTGAACAATGACGAGGCTAACAGTGATGATGACGCTGCGGTTTGCCCCAGAGATGGCACTTGGCACACCTGGATAAAATTCGGAGTTGAACAGCCGTCACATCACTCGTGTGGTTCGGGCCTTGCGGCAACCGGTCTGGAGGGGGAGGATCCTATTGGTCGTGGATCGCTTCGCCCAGAACAGCCTTTCCGGCGTAGTCCCTGAACGATGAAAGACCGTTTGCCGCCCGAAAATGACACTGTCGTGCCACGTCACGTTGCCTGGTAGAGACATTCAATCGTAAACCGTCTGTACGTCATTGCCGGAACGGAGGCCTGACGGACAAGTTGGGTGTTTTACCCCTGCAGCGATTCAGGACGTCGTCCTTGGTGCTCGGTTCTACATACACGCAGGGGGAACCAAGTACTTTTGTGCGCCAGACAACTCTATCGACCCCGTTGCTGTGATTTGCGGAATAGCATCGTAATATTCGTGGGCCGTCCCGCCTATGAGTCGACGCAACCTGGTGAGTCGGAACAGGTGTGGTCAGATCCGCAATCGCGGCTCGGCAGGAGTCCAAAGCTCGCAAACCTCAAAAAAAAAAAGTCATACATGCATTCATCCTTCTCCTAAGTGTACTCCAACCCCTCCCCGAGGGCAGATGGAATCGCGGAGGTCTAAGAAGACGAGAAGAAACAACTGCCGATCCACCTATCTAGGTCCTTTAGGCAGTCGTCGCACGGCTGGCTCTCTGATCAGTGGAGAAGTAAGATTTGGAGGCGAAAGGGCAGGCGTGTTTAGAGTTCATGTCGTCCAGGGGTCCGGGAACTGGGGGGATTCCGGTGACTGAAGATGCCAAAACTCAAAAATAGTTACCATCATAACAGCGAGGTGCTGAATTGGGCCTCTCTGGAGGTGCATCCGGTCCGAGGCTCCCACAAAACCGCATTCCTGATTCGACGGCATCAACTGTCACCAAAAGTTGGTTGATGACTCGGCTCCTTCCTCTCATCAGCAAAATCAAGGGGGATTGCAACCTCTCATCAAGGTGCTTGCTCTGCCACACACTCCCCACTCACATCTAGTCAGCTGGCCCTCCCCACCGACAGGTGCGTGACTTCGCTGGCTGGTGCTTCGTGCGACCCTGCCCTTCTGCTAAAGACTGCATGATCCTTGTGATTGGCCCACGCTCCTCGGCTGCGCTAACGCGAGCTCTGCCAGAAAATCCACTGCGGGCAAGCATCTTTCTCTTTTCCAGTTCCCACCTTTTTTCCATTCACCCTTCTTTCACAAAGCATGGAAGCTCACTCGCACCAAGTCACCCCGCTTTCTCCCCTGTGAGAGCCCAGGGGCCTGCGAAGTCCACTCCGCCCCTCCGTACCACCAAAACCGCCCGCTACGACCACTTACACACGGCAACAGCATTCAGTGCACTCCAAACCCCTCTCAATTCAACCACCTTTTCTTTCTCGCAATTGTTTGCCTCCTCAAAATCTTGACCTAAAAAATCTTTGCACGACGGCCGCAATCAATTTACATGCCTTCCTCACTTTCAGTCATCACGACAGACTCAATTCCCAACCGACTGGCCACTTATCATGGCTGATCAGTGCATTGTATGCCTGGAGAACCTAGACGTCGAAGTTTCGGCGGCAGGAGCAGCACTAGCCGCAGCGGACGCCCCGCAGCACCTCCATCACCCCTCCAGCCCAGCTGCTGCCGCTGAGGCCAGCGGCTGTTTAGTGGCAGCACAACAGCAGCCAGAAACCGCCAAACCGGTTGCACCCGCCGTCAGCACAAATCCAGCGATTGACAGCAATCTATCGTTAAAACAGCACGAGAATCACGACCATGCAGCCCAGATCGCGGTTTGTGGCCATGTTCTGCACGATTCTTGCTTGCGTGAATGGAGCGAAAAGGCAAACAGCTGTCCCATATGCCGCCAGACATTCAACCTAGTGCATGTTTTCGATAAGGTTGGGGGTATGTACTCAATTCCAAGAAAGCATAATTACACCAGGGCAACTCGATTCCACAAAACAGGCCGTTTGGATGTCAATTGCTGACTTGTGCTATTTGATGGGAAGGTACACTTTTGGGCAGCCGCCATGTTCAAGACAAGAAGCAGGTGGCGGATTTCGACCCGCAGGAATGGCTCGACGAGCACCCCGAAGAAGAAGAGATACAGATTCCTTGCCCGGTATGCAACCTGGCTGACCAGGAAGAGATTTTGCTACTTTGTGATGGCTGCGACACTCCTTACCACACGCATTGTGTTGGTCTCGACTCGGTGCCTTCGGGGTCGTGGTTCTGCATGGAGTGTGTCGATGCCCTCGGCGTTGAGAACGAGACCACCCCAAGCCCCCCTTCAAACCGACATGGCAACAGATGGCGACCCAGCATCGTCCCACGCACGCAGGCTAATACCCGCCGAGCCAGACAAAGGGCTCGGGTTGACGAGTGGCACGGGGCATGGGGTCGCATCACCGGACGCATTTTCGATGCTATTAACATTGACCTTGACGATCAAGGTGACGACGACGATCCGAGCATCACCGAGGGCCTTCGGTTGTCGCAACATCTCCGCGAACAAGACCAGCGCGAGCGTGAGCGCTGGCAGCAACGGCTGAACATTGCTAGTCGCATGGGCGCAGGCAACATCTTCGCGAGAAACATCCCTGACGTCTATGGAAGAATCGTGCCCCCCCTGCGGCCATCCCCTCCTCAGGAGCCGCAAGAAGTCCGGCTTGCTTGGGGCGCCCTAGACAAAGCAAGAGACTTGGAAAATCGCAAGCGGAAGTCTCGCTCGGGAACAGTTGAACCCAGCGAACCGCACCAGGAACCTGAGCGAAAGTTGAAGCGGCCGCGAACGAGGAGGTTACCTCCCCAGAACGGAGAGTCATCCTCGTCCGCCGCAAACCACTTGGCCGGTCCGTCTAACCAATCTGACCTCGCCAGCCCCACCAATACCTCAACAAGTGCTCCCGAAGCCCCGTCCTTCTTGTCTGCACTTCTAAGAGAAGTTGAAATGAGCACTCCATCCGACGAGGAAAAGATTCAGGCTCTCTATGGTCGGATTCCGGGCGCTAATGACGCTCCGTCTCCGCCCGCCAACTCTCCCTCGCGAGCTTCTTCCATTACCCCGCCTCCTCATCCGTCAGTGCGGTCGACCTCTCCGGCCATGTCGCTTAGTTCTCACATCGAGCCGATCTATCCGCCTGCGAACTACTCTCCAACAAGGTCTTCGTCGACGTCCAACAAACATTCAAGGTCATCGTCTCCATCCAAGCGTGTCATTCGTGACACTCGTTCGTCCCCCGAAAATAGCGACACGGAGCATCGAGGCCACTCGAGGAATGGAACATCTGAGCTGCGGCAGCCACAACCGCGACGGACCCATCCAATCGTTGTTCCAGCTGCAGCAGAAAACGTGTCCCCTTCCAGAAGTCCTTTACCTTTGGAATTAAAGGAGAGCATCAGTAGCCTCGTGCGGAGCGCTCTGAAGCCACACTGGAAATCTAATAAGCTGACATCTGAGCAGTACGCCAGCATCAACCGCGATATCTCGCGTAAGATTTATGAGCAGGTCGAGAACGTTTCGGCTGTTGGCGACAGCATCCGACGGGACTGGGAGAAGCTTGCTACCAGCGAGGTTGCAAGGGCGGTCGCAGATCTCAAAGCTTGAATTCTCGCCGTCATGGCCTAAAAACAAGCCGGATTTTCCCTTGTGCATGTCTCGCATGCAAACACAATCACGATGACGACTCACCTCCAAGACCGTATGATATAGATGACATCGCGGTTTCCTGACGACACGGCTACGGGGTGACATGGCGACACGGCGTTTCACGGCATCGGAATGAGGCATGGCAGGACACGCCATCAGTGGGGCGGAATCTGATTCACGTAGATACCCGGCGAGATCGGGGCAGCACATTCGCCCTTTCGTTTTTTGGGGGGTATTTTATTCTCTCATTGTTTTTCTCGACTCGTTTCGTTTAGCTAGCTAGGTCCTTGTTCATGTACGAGGGGGTAGAAACACTCTGATCCAGCCAGAGGCAACACGAGCTCGACTCGATCCTGTATTCCGATAGCATGCAATAGCGGATCCGATTATCAGTTCGATCCAGGTTCACGGTCCATTTCGGCATATAATGGAGTTTTGTCACGGATTTTGGTCGTCGTTTGGTCAGAAGGTGGCGTTTCAGCATTTGAAGGAGTTTTCGCGTCGCGAAACGGACCGTACCGATGAATATCACATTTAGAACTGGGTGAAGCCTGGTGGATGGGTTATTTTTACCTTGAATTGTCGGTGTCAAACAGTGGGGAATCGCTGTCCTATTTGTTTTGCCATGCCGAAGGGACTGTGTAGAGGTCAAAGCACGAAAAAGTTTAGGATACCCAACTGTAATTGTCGGACGCAAGTTCACGATTGGCAAATGTGAGCAGAATCTATCTAACGAGACCCAGTGGAGAGACGGCAGGCTCCGTTAGCGAATAAGACTGCTCTAGACTTCAATCTCGGCACATATAAATGATCAGGACGTTTTGGAGTTGGGAAACTGGTCTTGATGATAAGGATGCGCCATTGAGATGAAGAAAAGGAGAAGAAAAAGAGCGTAGGCCAAAAACTCTGCACAAGTGAAATAGGGAGGCCAAATGTGGGTCCCGTGGGGCTGGAGACTGCTGGACCCAGCGAATTGGGCAGGCGGTCTGAGATCGAGCGTAGACCCACTGCCCAGCTCGAAAAAAGTTCACGGTCAGCGAACTGCCAGAGGACTTGACAACGACAACGACGTTCGCTTTGCTCTGAGGGGAGATTCAAAGACGCAAACACGCTTCCCGCGGAAGCCCCGACCAGGTGTCTATCAAGGTGGTCGCACAGAATGGCAGCAGCAAGTAGGGGAGGGAGTGCCGTAGTAGCGCTGCTGCGAAGTGAGGAGCATCTTGTTTAGGGAGTGTTGAAGGGAAGCTGACCCAGTTTGATGCATCTAGGCTCGCAAAGAGTCTGCTCGCACTGCGCCAGGCCAAGCCGCCATCCCTTAATAGCATCGAGCGCCCGCCGGGGCTACACCGACGCTGCGCCGATAGCTACCGGGACAGCTGCAGCAGCCATTCCTTCTCAGAGCTCCACCGTAACTGAGACTTCGACAAAACCAACGACCGAGACGACGACAGCATCACTCCGGCCGGTATCCTTCAGCCGATATCAATACACAATCAAGTCGTCCCTTATCTTGACGCGGCCACCGCTCCTCACCCGGGAGCCCACCCCGTTCGAATCTGCCTTCTATCTTTACCAGAAACGTCTAGATGAGCGGCTGGCCGTGCCCTTCCGCCACCAGTTCTACTTCCGCAAAGACACAGCCGCTGAGTTGGATTGGCGTCTCAAGGTACGCGAGCGCCACGGCGTCGCCGCCAAGGATATTGGCCGGTACAACCCGCGTGGGCGCGTCGCGTGGAATGACGAGCTGCTGGTGGGGAGCCCAACGAGCGCTCCGCAAACAGTGATGGAAAAGCTCCTGGCAGACGCCGAGATGCGGGTCAGTGAGGATGGCGAGGAGATTGCGACGGAGGAGCGGGTGGCCGTGGAGCGACCGTCATCCAGGAGAACGGAGGCGGATGAGAAGGGGGATGTGAGGAGGTTGGACCGCGCACTAGATAAGACGCTGTATTTGGTGGTGAGGAAGGGGGAGGGTGGGGAGTGGCAGTTTCCCGAGGGCGAGGTGTCTGCTGGTGAAACGCTGCATGAGGTGAGAGTGCCTTGGGGTAGGCAAAATTCGCACCGTGTTGCTAATGCGTAAACAGACAGCAGCAAGAGTACTCGCCGAGTCAGCTGGCGTCAACATGAACACATGGATTGTCGGGCGCGTTCCCGTCGCTCACCTTATCAAGGATCATGGGTACGCTGAAGGCGAGGATCCCCGGACCGCGCCAGAGAAGAAGGGCGAGAAGATCTTTTTCCTCAAAGGCCGTATTATGGCTGGTCAGGCCGATCTCTCGGCGAACATGCAGGGCGTTACCGACTTCAAGTGGCTTACCAAAGAAGAGCTCAACGGCACGCTTCCGCACGAGTATTACGTGGGTGTGAGGAATATGTTCGAGCACCGGTGAGGGAGAGCACGTGACAGAGGGGTCTTGTACAGCTCGGTCTTGTAATACTATAGATGTATAGATCTTGTAGACGTGGAAATATGTATGGGTTTTCTGAGATGTGGGCATCGTCCCGCATTAGCGTCGCCATGATACAGTCTGGTGAGTTGGATATGGTAATATATCCTGCTGATATGGCGTAGGTGAAGACGACGAGAGAGCGGACGCAAAGTACAGAGACTGCAACGCTGCAAACCCGGCGATGGCTGTCCGGGATACAATACGGCATTTCCGGAGGATTTGATATTCTTCCTGGCTCGGGTTCGAAAGACACTTTCTACGGCAAGCACAACCCTGTATACCGAGTCAATTCAGCTTTGACCACAACGCCCCCGGCCCCCACCCAGCTGGAGACAGAATTCAAAGCCAGGTGAAGTCCTTGATAAGCCAAATCCGGGGAAGGAAAATGCAATGGAAGCTAACGAAGTCAAGGTATAATGTCGGCATTCCCAAAATTTTACACTGCCAAACTACCTACAATAGACAACGCCTCCCCCCCCCACCCCAGCTCCCCCGATAAAAAAACCAGCAATTTAGTACCCATGAGAATGTGAGTCTCCACGCAAGGGAGAAACTTGTTGCGGCGCAAATCTTGAAGACCGATAGCCGGCCTCTTCGCAGTCTGAGCAATCTGCATAAATATCCTGTTCATAACCTGCACTCTCCTCCTCTCCATGACGGGTAGCAGCCCTCCGTGCCGACGCCGACCTCCGTCTCTCGCGGCTCCTAGGCCATGCCCCAACCCTTAGCCCCGCCCGTGACGTCGGTACCGACGTGTCCAGACCCGAATGATATACGCTACCACGCCGTTCCCGTTCACACTCGTCATACTTCCTCCGTTCAGCAATCTCTCGTTCCATCTCCTTGCGTTCATCTCCCGTCACGACGTCCACGGGTATGGCCACAGGTACGTCTCTTCGAGCATGCATGTTGACGTCGTCTGGGATACCTCCACGCCGTCGCGATAAAGAGAGAAACGACGGGGGTGGTGGCGGGCGTCGTCCGAGGCGCGCATGGTGATCGAGGCGTGGTTGGCAGTCAGAGGAGGACCATGCATCATCAGGCTCTGCATGGCCGTTTTCGACGCCACTAACACGGATATATCTCACTGGCATTACCTCGGGGTCGAGGTCCCGTGGATAATGGGTGGGACTCGGGGTTCGGTGGTAACCGGGGGGGGCCGTGAGACTGTGAGTGTACGAATGCTGTTGTTGGTATTGGCTGTACCGCATGGCAAGGTCGCGCTCGCGTTGACGGCCACGATCCTGATCCTCGCGGGCGTCGGCGCGGCCGAGTTCATAGGCACGTCCTGCTTCGTAAGCGCTCTCCAGATCGATGCGGGGACGGAAGGCGGGCTCGCTAATGCGATGCTCAGCGAACCGCCGCATCAGGTGCGGTGGGACGTGGTCTGGCATCTTGCCAAAGTGTTCGGGCCCGGCCCCCGGTCCCCAGGCTTCGACGTGGAAACCACCCCGGGCAGGGGGTCGACTCTTTTGCCGCATGCGGGCGTTGGTCTGAGGGCGGCGCCGGTTGTCACCGCTGGAGTCAGATTCCGAGTCCACACCGCTGGAGCTGTGGTCTGCCTCTTCGGAGGATGTCATGGAGTACCTGGATGTGGGCGGTGACGGAGCGAGCACGCGTCCGCCCTTGGATTCCCCACCCTTTCCCTTGGCCATGTTGGCGTTGGCATTGGGGCTGGCGTTGTTGATCTTCTTGTCCCTCGAATGTGACTGGGAGCGTACCCCGTCACGGCTCTGGTCCTGGGGTGCACCGGGGCGTTGCGCCGATTGGGCCCGTCCTCGATCCTCAGTTTGCTTTTTCACGTTGGACCGACTCTGGCTGCGGTTGTTATTGTTGCTACTGCTGCCGCTGCCGCTGTTGTGGTTGTTGCTGTTGCTGTTGTTGACATTATTGGCGTTAGGCTTGGCCTGCTTGTTGCCATTGCCGTTACCATTGGCGCCACCGTTGCCATTGCTGTTGCCGTTCCGGGCTTCTGGCCGAGCTTGGTGCTCTTCTCGGACAAACTGAGCTGGCGGTTGTCTGGCCTGGTTGGCCCCTTCTTGTTGGTTAAGTTGGATGAAGGGAAGCTGGTCTTGGCGCGACTGTTCTTGATGGTATGCTGGCTGCGGCCATGGCTGCTGCCACTGTTGTTGCCACTGCTGCTGGCGGTTTGGTGCTTGCTGATTCCATTCCCAGAGCTTAAGAGCGTTGGCGGCGCTCGTCGGCTTGGTGATGTAGTAGGCTGTGACGCTTGAGCGAGGTCCTAGCAAAAGGCTTTGGCCGATGGCCTTCTTGTACTTTTCACCACTATGACTTTTGTTGCGAATGTGGTCATAGCCACCATGGCTGCTGCCGTGGCTATGGCTGTTACGGCGCGCCCTGGACTTCTTCGCCTGTGCAGGCAGCGGGCCTGGCAACAAGACATCCAGAAAGCTAATGGGCGGCAACTTGTTATGGGAGCTCTTGGAGCCCTTGGTGTGGTAGTCGCGGTAGTCGTGCCCCTTCCTGCGGTCCCGATGATTGACGTCCTCAGACGAGCACCAGTCATCGTCGCCGTCTGGCTGAATGTCTATCTGGACTAGCTTGGCCTCAAAGTAGTGCCTAATATTGAAATCCAGCCCGGCCAGCAGGCCCGCCGCCGTGTTATCGAGGTGCTCAACCAATTTGCTGGGAAGGAGCCTCTTCTTGTCGCCGACAGAGCCCACCTTCTCTAGCTTCTTGATTTGGTTCAAGGTCGCCTCCTTGGTGAAGCAGTTGACCGGGATGCGCTTGACACGTTCCCAGTTGGGCACTTTAGTGGTATTTCTGTCAGTGAAGTCCTGGACTTCATCATCCAGCACGAAACGATACTCGGTAAAGGTAGTCTGGTGCTCTCTGGCCTTGGCCTCGGTCATGGGGCGGGTGACACTGAGATCCAACGTTTGTGTTGTTTCTTGGTGCCCCATTGGTAGGGACTGTTGGTGGTGATACATGGTTCCCATTGCCCCTGGCTGGGGCTGCTGTTGGTGGTGCTGGGGCGGGACCATGGATGCAGCTCCCCCCATGCGAGGGCCTGCTGGCGTGCCGGGCAAAGCCGCGAACCCGTTCATCTTGGGCAAGTGTTGATGAGCCTTGGGGCTCTGGATCCTTGGGTCTTCACAGTCAGGGTCTAGGAGCGAGGGATGTGACGTGCTTGTTCCCGGTGAGGGTTGTGGGGGACAGGGGTTGAGCAAGGGGGAAAGTGTCAAAGCTTGTTGTGGGTTTATTTATGCAATTCACCCGAGGGGAATTGGGAATCCTGGCTCCTATCTGGGTTTCTGGTCCTTGAGGGGTGACAGGGGAAACGAGGCGGGCGAAGATGGAGGGGTGGATAGGGCTCGACTTATACAACGGGAAGGACGGCAGCAACGTACGACGGATCGACGAACGGAGCACCGGTTTAATCAGCGAGAGAAGCGTTTCCACAGGCAGTTGCGGGATCAAAAAGAGATTCGGATCCAGAGATATCGGGTTCGAAGCCCAGCCAACTCTAGCCGGGCAACAAAGTTACCTACCTGAGACGGTGATAGCATGGTTGCCGGGCAAATTCACCTCATGTAACACACCAAGCTGCCGCGTGCCCCGCATCAGCCAGAAGGTGTCCAGAAGCAGTCTCGGTGACGACGCGAAGCAGTCCGGACGCGATTGCAACATCAGTCATGAATCAGATAAAAAGTATGCATAGTTCTTCTTCAAGCAGCCACCAGCTTGGTCTGTCGAGTCAGAAGCGAGAGCGTTACGCAAGGCAAACGCTATCTTGTGTCTCGGTCACGATTCTCCGCGGCTGGTCATGGTTATGGAAATGGATAGGCCAGCGCACGCATACACAATGTACCGATGCGACAGCATAGAGGTTTTCAGAAGATCAACAACCCGACTTTGCAGGAGGCATCAGTTGCACGTGCGAACCAAATGGGCGAACCATTGGAAGGGTCGCCAAGACGACCAGACAAGGCAACCAAGGTTGTCCGCCCGAGTTTGGTGTGCCAGATGTTTCCCCGCTTTCCAGCCGGGCAACAACAGCCTTTCATGAATCATGCGTGCAGCGCCAGAGCCAGAGCCTTGCCTGCGGTGATTCGTCGGCCCAGACGAGCCTGCAGCTCCTGGCCAACCTGTGGACTGCCATGGACGAGAAGAACCAACTTGATCGAGACTAGAGCTGCGTTGGGACGACACATCAGATCCTTTCTCATCTGCCGGGTCGGATAGCAGCCGTTCTGGACGGTGGGCTTCCCGTCAATGACACGGCTGTTCATGTCCAACATCACAGCCTCGTCTTACTCGTTTCTGGTCTCTAATGTTAGCATGTGTAAGGCTACGGGCCAGCCGGACCATATCTTTTTTCCTTTGGGTTCATTTCATACCCATGGGAAATAGGAGGATGGGATGCGTTCCATTGTCAAAGTCACACCGTGGAGTCGGCCATCGCAAACCCACCCAGTTGAGAATTACCCGCCGATACAAACAAGGCAACCCCTCAGGTAAGTCGGGCGAAGAAATTGCCCCGCATGAGAGCTCGGAACTCACTGGAGAGGTGTGGTATGCTCGGGAAAACGGACCAACCGCCTCTCAGTGTCGTTTCCCGACATGTTGAGCCTCATTCCATCTACCTGTTGGTTCTTGTTAAACCCGGCAGGCCAAACCCGACAAAGTCGGGTATATTTGTCCCAGTATTGGACAAGATTTCTACTCTGTTTCCTTGTTTTTGACGACGCGCATTGCCATGCCGAGTTTATCGCCCCCATCGTTGCCCGGAGGATGCGGTTCTCCCCTCGCCGCTCGCGGGCGTTCGTTGCACCTCTTTCCCTTCCTCGGGCGCAGGTGGCAAGAAAACGCATTACTTCATGGATACCCCCTCTCATCCCCAAGGGGGCGAAGCTGGTGAAATAAAGAAACGAGATTTGCTTATTCTCTCGGCTCCCGGCTAGCCGGTCTGTCATGTAAGGACAGTCGGTAGTGGACCGCACTCGACACCTTGTCTTCGACCCAGTTCCTGGGTATTGGGAATAGCACTTTTGGAGAGCCGCAATCGGTGAGGTTACAGTCTTGCACTTGTATCGGACTTATCCCTGTCCAGTTGCCCGTCTACTTGGTGTAGATTGCTTTTCCATGACATATGTGACTGAGCCATGAGGGATGGGGTATTCTGGTTGGCTAATTTGGCCTTGATGAGATTCGATGGGATGTGACATGCCGGCATGGAACGCTACATTGACTGACGTGTGGTGTGGTGCATTGATGCCCAACTTAGCCTGCCCTATGTTCACTTTGTATCATGTCTGAGCGAGTCCAAGTCTCAGTCGCATGAAGCGGTAAGGCCTAAGTGTAGTCCAGCACGGCCCGGAATCTCTGAGCTTCAATGTGAAGCCGACGAGCGGTAATGAGAGGATCGAAACGGAGTTGGGGGAGGGGGAACGGAGCGGATGGCCTTGCTGGGTTTGGCAGCTACCGAACTCGGGCAACATGCCTGTATGGGATGAGCTGATGTTGCTGTTTTGGGGTGATCTGGCCAGAATCATGTGATGCCTGCCTTTCCTTGCCTCTGCTCTGTTATAGAGGTACGTAGGCGAGCAGGCACAGGAGCTTTAGGGAGAAAGCATGGGGGAAAAAAGGCACGAGAAGCTGCAAATGAAGAAGGATACGAACACTGAGGGAGTGGAAGGTAATAGGAGGTTGACAGGCCGAGGTAACAACAAACAGGACAGAAGAGAATCACGCAAATGGCAGCAAAGGCAGCACACAAAAAGAAGAGAAGCAAATCTCACGGGCACAAGGAATCATATCTCGGTCTGCCAGCCCCGTCGCTGGAAAAAAGCAAACTCCGAGCATGTAGAGGCTGGCCATGCTACCGCTGCACCATGCCTGCTGAGAAACATTCTTCGTCTGCTTCGTCTCAGTAGTCGGCAATTGTAGGTGAAGGATGAAGATGAAGATGAGGGCCTGGTAAGGGAAGGGTTGCGGGGTAGATATACCCAGAAAAAAAAGCAAGGGGGGGTACAGTGAGGGCGTAAGAGAGGAGACTACCTCGGCCCAAAGGTGAAAGAGGCTGTGGCGACATCTTGTGCGTCCTTTCGTCCGGCTTCTTTCTTAGGCTCCTGGACGAGGCACCAGGGAAGTGGTGACATGTGGGCCCCCGCTGCCGATTTTGTTCATATTGGGTTCTCCCTTGATTCTAGAAGATTTATTCTGTGAGTATTCCGGTAGGTGAGATAGGTGGACAATGAGAGAGTCTGAAGAAATTCAGGAGATAGCCTGGGTATTACGTGAGCCTGGCGCCCCTATGTTATTGCAGACCGCTGGACTCAACATCTGAGCTGCTCCCAATTGACCGGAGGCAGGTACAAGAAGATTGTTGGAAGTGCAGCGCTCGCGTATTTTGCTGCTGTCTGGAAGTCATGCGCATCGGCAGAGAGGGTACCGGAGGGGTGTGTAAGTGCGCCCCAAAAATTCGTAAATCCAAACATCGTGTTCAATTGATGGAGCTATTCCTTTCTATACTGCTCTATCTCTATCCTTGCCTACAGTCAACGCAACAAAAAATTAGGAATTAGTGAGAGAGAGACACCCGTTGTTACTTTGCCCTCCAGACCATCAGTCCTTGTCACCCTTGTCTTCATTAGTCTCCAACGCATTTCCATCTGGCACCACGGGACGAATGTCCGGCACCACAGTTTCCGACGAGAGTACCTGCGCGGCCTCCTAGGCCGTGATATCTACCTTCACCACGCCGACCGACTGGCACGTCGGGTTCTGCGGCAGGCCACCCGTCACCCAGCCCAGCACATTGTAGTAGTAGCTGTAGGCCATTGTCCAGCAGACATGCCACTTTTGAGAGTTGATGCCAACGTTGTTGGGGTAGACGCCCTCCTCGTTCCTCGAGTCATCAGGGTACGTCGCCAAGTAAAGGGCGGTGCCGTTGAAGCCAGCACTGACTGGGCGGCTCATGCCAGGAGGCTGGAGAACGGAGCAACATCGGTTAGCCAAGTCATGGGAACAAAACCGGGATGACAGAGGGAAATACCGCGAGCCAGGGGAGAGCCACGTTGGTGCCCGCGTTAAACTCAAGTGAGAGAGGCTCCCCAACAATCATCTGCGAGCCGTCGGCGCCTTGAGCCAACTTCATGTCCCAGCCCAGGATGCCAGTCTCTGCCTCCCGGCCATTGTATACGGTGGTGTTCAGGTAGAAGGTCGACGAATCGCGGTTGGTGACTTCGGTCTTGCCTACGCAGAGTGCCTGGAGGGCAGCACCCGTGTGGCAGGCAGTGAGGTAGCGGCCATTGTATGTCGAGTTGTTCGACGTCAGTCTCAGGAAGAAGGGGCTCGACTGCTTGATGGTCTGAGCAACCGCGCCCGACGAGGCAAGGACTAAGGCGATGGGAAGAGACTTCATGCTGTCTGTTTGTGCGACACGAGGCAAGGAACGAAAGAATTGATGATGGTGCAGTTTATCTGATTGTTAACAGTTGGTGGGGTTGGTGCTGGAAACTCTGGTGATGATGGATCGATCTGGGATTCGGGCTTGTGAACGAAAGTCCCGGGTTATATACAAATTCTGATGCCATGGCCGTTCTTCTCAACGTTGCATCTCGCATTAGTTGAAGGATCTTTCCTGATGAGTGAAATGATGGAGAATGACGCGGGCAGCGAAACGAGCGGTGAGAAGGCACAAGCGAACAGAAGAGAGTGCCACGGAGTGCGAGTTGTGGCGGTTACCAGCTTGCACCTCCGGCTGTAACCTGCCATCTGCCCGTTATTGATGAAAATGGAGGCTCAGCAGCAAACATGGGGGAAAGAAGGATTGGAGCTGACGCAAAGTTCTGGGCAACACGAGCCCGAGGGCCGGGTAAGAAGAAGAAAGTACGCGCGATGGACGGGGACCGACTCGCTTCGTATCTGCGAGCACAGATGATATCGGGAAGGCACACTTGCCCACCAAGATGTTTAAGAGAAAGAGGAAACCATGGCCGTCCCCACCCGTCCCGTGCCTTCCAAGAAGGTTGCGGTGACTTGAAATACCCGCGTTGGGATGTTACCCGGCTAGCATCCAGTGCGAAGATTTCCTTAATACCCGGCCGGTGCGTCGTTCGTCAGAGTTGATAAGTCGCCCAAGTTGGCGTTACACGCAGATCTCCGGCCTTTTGGAGTAAACCTGGCTACAATAGACTGAAATGCCGGCTGGGCTCGGGGAAGTGAAATGTTATGACATGATCATCTTGGGTATCATACACGAGGAAGGTGCTTACTAGCGTGCAAAGACTTGGGTTACCGTCAAGATGCTTCCCTTGGGCTCGGCATCCGGGGATGGTCATAATGCGATCATTGTATCTGACTCTCACAGAATATTGGTCAACTTCTTGTACCTCTGGTTGCTGCCTACGAAACAGCTCGAAAATGATGTGGCTAGTGAAGGGCGGCCACTCTTCATCACTGTTGAGACAGCCGAGGCTGGCTAAAGTCACGCCGATCGTGCTATCATGGCAACCTAAGAGGGACAACTTAGGTGGAGCGCTTGACCTTGACTGCATGGGAGCGTTCCGGTTCCATTCTACTTGGTCACGCATCTTCATGACAAGTTCTGCCATCAGCGGGCCTGCGCCAAGCATTCGAAGTTCGTCAGAGACGCGGTAGCCTCCAAACCACTCGTCGACCACGATGCGATTAATGACTTTGCGCACCCTCCCGTCGTAAAAGTCGTCAGGAAGCCAGGTATCGGGTCCATGGGCAAGTGTTGCGTTGATCATGTCCATGACGCCGGACAAAGTGCGCCGAGAGTCTACCGTCAGGGCTTTGCTAGGCATCCACTTTCCGAGCTTCTCGGAAAGATATTTCATGTCGTCACTTCCGTTCCAATTCTCGGCCGTTCTCCGAAGAAACGCTCGGGTAAGTTCTGCGAGTCTGGCACATGATTTGGTGTGTCGAATGAGTGTCTCATCGCCATGGGAACGCATGGCGATGTCCCAAGGAGCCGACGTCCCGTTCATTTCCGGAGGATATAGATTGTGCAACATCTGCTGCACTGATTCGGCGACTCGTGGCAACTGAGTACTTCGAACGTAGAGAATTCTAGGGCCTGAGAGATGCTTTGGCAAGAGGCCTAGTTGGTCGACATAGAGCCAGCGCAGCCATTTGCCGAAGGCGAGCGAGGTTTCCCGTCCTCTGTCAGTGAGCTCCCCGGGGATGCATATACCGCTGACCTCACCGCCTTTCCCTCGGGCAAGCTTCGATGTTCCGCCAGGGCCGGATGTCTCCAGGCTTCTCCTCCACGCCATGGATTCTCATCTGGAGCCATACTCGGCAGCCATGACGATTTGGGTGAACCGTCGAGCCGCGTTGCAATACGGCCAATTTATAGGCGTTAGCTACCGAGCCAGGATCCTCGACTTAGTCTTCTTACGGGGAGATGGACCAAACTAAGGCACAACGCACAGTCAGCTTCAAGTAGATACAGGACATTGGGAGATGGGTATTGGGCCCACATCGACGTACGTGCCCGAGCCGGTCCCCTAGTGGGCTTCACTCACCATGACGGACCAGCTGTTATCATCACATCAGTTAATTCGGAGAAATCCGAGCTAGTAGTATGCTCGGGTTGGCAAACGAACAATTTACCCCTGTTCAATATCCACCCCGCTTGGACAAGCCGGGGGAACTATCGGCGTCATGACAACGAAATGGAAAGCAAAATAGATAGATTGATCTGCTTGACAGTTTGGTACAACGTACTGCGCAAGTGAGGTTTGAACACAGGCTAGGCTGCCCCCTTTAGTCACGTGCTGGGGACCACATGAGTGTGCACAAATCAGCTGGGAGCTTTCTACTACATGTGGGGTGGGATGGGTCGCCACAGCGCCACACATTCATGTGGCTTGATATTCCTCGGTCTCAAATACGGTAGCAACATTTACCTCGTACTGAAGCAAGATGTTCCTCGGGGGGTGATGTGGCAGATCTTCTCATTCGGAACAAGAATTCGCAGAGGACTCATTTCTTCCACCACGTGCATGGCTGCTACAGTCCTCTTTCTAGTCCAACCCCAGTCGGTTTCCGCTGGGAGCTAGGCGTATCCTCGACAGTTAAGTTGCAGCAAGCAATGTACCGTCTTCCTACCATAATAACTCTGGTGTTAGATGCCAAATCCCACTAAAGTCCTCCTTGAATCCAGCTGGGACCCCCAGTGACCTTTTCTGTTTCTTTGAACATGTTGCATGACTGCTATATATCCACGCTTGCAATTTATAATTGGCTTGTTTTACCGTTCTGGTGTCAGTTGTTGCCCGAGAGACATGTTGGGGGGTTGGTGAGGCAGGCGACCGCCTGCCAACAGCACTACAACACACCGTCTTAGATACCCACTAACATTGAATAGTATACCCAACACGCGTGCGGACATTCCGAGAGGGATATGGACTCCACGCGCAATCATGATGAAGGGGTAAAACCTAAAGCTGATGGATCGAACAGGTGCCCTTGGCTGCCTTGGTCGCGCGCTGCATAACGCCGTTTCCCCCCGCATCTTGGGACGCGCCTGCCAAATCATTATCTACATTGGAGTGAATTTCGCGGCAAGAACGCGTTCTCAGAGGACTCAGAAAAGGAGAGAGCAGATGGCCGTGTACCTTCCAACTACTGGGGCCACCGCTGTTTTTTTCCCGCGCCCTCAGGTGAAAACCTTCTCCGGGGCCCATTTCTTGTGTGAAGCAGGGCCTACCACAAACCAAAATTCGTGGGGCGGTTTCCGCGTGTTTCTTCATTTCTCTTGCTCTTTTCTTACCGGCAAGGCATCTTGAAGGTCTTTACACGGCAGGACCTCCTAACCATCATCACCCCCGCTCCGCCAGCCGTGGTCTTGATCATTTCCAAGGGAACTGTTGTCCCTGCCTTTGAATTCACATATTCGGAGCAGCCACAAATCGCAAAATCATACAAGATAGCTGTCATGTCCGATTGCAGCTCCCCAGTGTCCAGCCCGCCGCCATCCAGCCAGCTGGTTGACCCTTTCAGCCCCGGCCCCGGTTGTCAGGAAACTGCTATCGCAGACGCTGATCTTGACGATGCTTCTAGCGATGAACAGGAGTCAGATAGTAGCGACCCGGGAGATGACGGCGTCTTTGAGCGTATACGGGAAGCGTGGGATAAGGCTCGCAAGCCCCGGCGGAAGCGGTATGCCTTCAAAAGGTTCCTCAAAGCCTACCTCCGTGCAGGTCATGGTGCCCGGGTGCGCCAGTTCAAGATAGTTCTTCAAGACGAAAACATTCGCCAAGTGCTCAAGAAGGTCGGCGTTACGGTTTCCTTCAACAACGAGCCCGCCGAGGACACGCTTCCACTTGTCCTTACCGACATCCGTTCCGAGATGCGTAAGCTACGTCAATGCAGCTTTTTCACAGACCCCGGCCCTGTTGTAGATGAAGATATCGGTTATGAAGACCTCACCCACGAAGTCATCGATGAAGGAGACGCCAATGGCAAAGCCGTCAATGATGGGCCGTCCGCCGCCGATTGGATCCGCGACAGCCTCGACGTTTTCTGGCCAGAGTTCGAGACAGCTGCACCGAAGCTTAGAACCTTGCTCATTAGCCTCTCTGAGCATGAACGCTTCAACCGCAAAAGCTACCCAGCAGAAGACGAGGATAGTGGAAGCAACATCAAAGCACGCATCCTGATGATTATCGCCATTCTGTTCAAGGGCTTCTCGCCGCGCTCGACACGGCCCGTCACCGACACTCTAGGCGTCTACCTACGCAAGAGCGGTGTCCCGAGACGTGTCCAAGATACCTTAGCGCGGTTCGGAATTTCAGCGGGTTACCCTCGGACGCGGAGGCTCATTCGTGCGTACACTCTCGGTACTTCCACCCCAACCCAGCCATCTACACATCTCCCGCGTCGTGGAAAACTAGCTAATCACGACTTAGCAAATCCTCAAGCACCTGCTGGCCCCGGCCTGGTCGAGGATGGCAGCGGGGTGGGCGCTGTGATTTAAGAATTGGGCGGCAATCAGGACATAGGTCCTAGGTCTGCGGAGTCACTTGTGGATGACAGCACAGCCTTACAGAAGGATAAGCAAGGAAATACGTCTCTGATGATTTCGCCAGACACCCAGGGAGCGAGAGAATGTATCAAAACCAAACAGTCTGCAAGTACGCTGGGGGGTGGGGCTTACATCCACACTGTGTCCATTTTGATAGAACGAAACGAAGGTTAAAACGCCGCGACCGGCGAATATTGTTCACCGAATAATAGGTTCAAATTTAGCGACATCTACTATGATCAGCAACAAGTTGAAGCGGCAAAGTACGGGTGACGCAGACCTTGGCTTTTCCTTTACTATTAGTTTTTAGGATTTCGCGGTTGGATAGCAACCGCCCATTGAACGTCACTTCGGTCTCGTATATGGCGGTAGGCCACTGGCAAGAGGCTGAATAGGAGGTGACCGCGGGGGGGTCGTGGAAGGTAACCCCTTGGGCCGTCTGAAGAATATGGTGTCCAGCATACGCCGGTCATCGTTCCCGGTGCGGTGTTGAATCGTGGTGTGCGCAGTCCAGCCACATTGGTCCAGCACGTGGAGAATACGCAGGAGTAAAGCTCGTGTTTTGACACCACCCTCTCCACCTCTGGACCACGGCCTCCCCTTGAGTTTGTATTCAACCCAGTTATACTTGGTCTCGGCACTCTGAAGCACACCTGACTCTCTCAACAGCTGAGTGAGAGATATGGTCACCCAGGCGACGTGATTCGTTTCTGCCAGCATGCCCCGGGGTGCCTGAAATACGGGCTGTGAGTCCCCAATGACATATAGCCGGTCAGATTTGGCTGGAGCTAACGCGAGCCATTCCATCTGGAGCAGCGGAGCCGCTTCGGGTGGGCGGGGTCGGAATATCAAAAGATCCTTGGAGCTGAGACGCTCGGCGTAAGCAAGAGGCATGACAGTTTCCCAGTTTGAGTAGTAGATGAAGGCGAGGATATCGCGAACCAGCCGTGCACCACCTACGGACTCGCGGTTCATTAGCCAGCCAAAAGGCTTTCCCTTCAGCTTGAACTGGTATGAGCCATCCGTAGTACCAAATGGCCCATCAGACTCAATTCCTAGTGGCCAAGAGGCGAGGATTGCGTGTTGCAAGTTGAGATAGATCTCCTCGGGGAACTGGAGGAGGCGGATTGTATCCGTTTTGTGAAAAGAGAGGCTGGCAAATGGCATGGTGGTGGGGTGTAAGCAGCATAAGGGTAGTATTTATTCTCTGGCCAGAGCTAAAGAAGAGAAATGTTGAGAAGACAAGAAGAAGACATGGAGTTGAGACTGGTATCCAGCAAGGGCCTCTACTAATCAGACGGGGCAAGCCCCCCAGACTCTCCAGAAACAGGGCATCCAATGAGCGACTAGTCGGTAATCCCAGCCAAGCTTTACCTGGCGGTACATCTGCCATAACCGTATTTCGTATCGGTGGTATTGTAAAAGTTGCTGCAAAGCCAATCCAGCCTCGTCGAGATCGACGCATGACGAAACAGGGCGGAAGGAACAAGGTATTATTACCCGTATAGAGGTGTGTAAAACATCAAGACCGCCATCTCTCCATGAGAAAGCATCAAGGGCTTGGTGTCTCGATTTTCTGCAACGAGGCATCATGTCGAGCAACAATCACTTTTGCCCATACTTCCTTCGGCACAATCGGCACCTGTAGCGGAGGGAGTCATGCACATCGCATCCACACTCGAGCAGGATGTGCCAGGCGCATGATTCCTTCGCTGTAAGCGGTTGATATTACTACCGCCACTCCGGATATCGGGCAGTATTTTCGGACCGACCTCACCACTGATAAGATAAGAAGGGTTTGCTCGAGCTTGGCAGGCCACGGATCACTTGCGGGGCTTCCCTGGCAACCCCACCGTTGCCGTCGCAACGCCCTGCTAGTGTCTGGGGAAGGGGCTTCTGGGCTCAGGGTCCATGCAAAGTTGTGAAGTGATTTCAGAGACGAACACCAGAACGATATCCAACCGGGAGAGCCACTGTGGTATTTTGAGTTTCAATTGACTTTGGTTTTCTGGCTACTCAACGCCGACTCGCAGCGCTCAGCTTCCCGTGCTGACCCCGCATCACAACTCCAATTGGTTAGCATTCCTGGTGGTCGCCCCTCGCTCACCGACTGTTCGGCGACGAGGGTATCGTCGTCGTCGCTCATTTCTGGCATTTGCGCTTTAAACCCCCGTTTTTCTAAGCGCAACCTTTTTTGATTCCTCGGTGCCGGTTTGGCCTGACGTGGGCCCTCGATCGCCGTCATGGCGCCGGCCGACGCCCTCTCCCCGCCAGGGTCGAGCTCCTACTCCAGCAATACACTGACAGTCGGCGACGGAACATGGGACTTTACCAAAAACACGTTCCTGCTCCCTAACCTTGTAGGGCTGAACTTTGAGACAATGCAGTACAATGGTATGATCTCCTGTTTAGCGGCGTTCACGGATAGTCAGAACCATGCAGGTGCTAACATCGGTGTTTGCAGGCATGGCCAACCGCTTCGCAACGCTCACACAATATCACAGCCTCATTCTCGGGCATGGAGTGCTCGCCGCCATTACTTTTCTCTTCATCCTGCCCATATCTGCGCTCCTCATTCGCTTCTATGGTGGTCACCCCGGAACGGCCATCAGATACCATGCCTATCTCCAAATCCTCGCCGTTGGTTTCTCCACCATAATCTTCATCCTCGGATTTATCGCCGTCGGGCCGCCGCGCAACCTCACCAATCCCCATCACGGCATCGGTGTGGCGATATATGTCCTGATACTGATTCAAGCTGTTGGTGGTCGCATGGTCCGGAACATTACAGGCCGCTCGTTCCGTTTGCACGTCCACCGCTGGTCCGGCCGTGCTATCACTCTCCTCGGCATTGTCCAGGTTCCCCTCGGACTGACCTTGTACGGCTCTCCCAAGTACACATTCATTCTATACGCCGTTTGGATGGGGTTCCTATTCCTCGTCTTGTTCATTCTGGATTTCAAGGATCAGGGATACCAAGGGGGAGGACATCGCAGCGAGTACACCGGTGGCAGTAGCTATGTCACTACCGTAACACCTAAGAAGGAGAAGAAGAAGGGCATGGGGATGCTTGCTGGCCTAGCCGCTGGCGCCGGGGCCTTTGCTTTACTGCGCGGGCGCAAGAAGGATCGCGACGTTGAAAGAGCTAGGAGCCGTAGCCCCAGTATGGGTCGATCCCATCATGGCCCCGAAGTCATTTCTTCTCCTCGGCATTCCGAGAGTGGATATTTTGATGAAAAGAGCTCGCGCCGCGACAACAAGGGCGGTTTCATGAGCAAGCTGATGATGGCTGGAGCCGGAGCTGGTGCTGGCGCCCTAGTTGGGAAAATGTTGGGCCGTAGGAACAGAGGCCACGACGATGCGTACTCGGCCGTCGCCACCGATACACCGAGCAGGCTTCGCAAGCCCAGGAGGAATGGACCTACCGACAGCGAATACACGGATCTAACCGAAGATTATCATCGACGCGATAACGGCCCTGGCCGTCATTCACCCCTTTTGCCGCCTCCAGGGGACCCGGTTGCCGCTGCTGCAGCTATCAGCGCTGCAGAGCGCCCCATCGCGAGACCCTCAACCCCACGCCATTCCCGCCATGGACGCTCTCGTGTAGAGACCATCGACGGCTCTGACTACTCGTCCTATGTCAGCCCATCCAGAAGGCCATCAGCTAAGAAGGATGATGGTGGCAGGTTTGGTAAAGCGGGAGGCCTTCTGGCCGGTATTGGCCTTGGTTTCTTGGCAAAGAAGGGGATCGATCGTCGGAATAACAAGCACGAGGAGGACCATCGTCGAGAGGAGGAAAGGCGCAGAGAGGAGGAAGAGCGACGGCTGGGACGGCGCAACCCGAGATATACGGGCGATGGCTATGGCAGCCCATCGAGGCGAGAATCGAGACGACGTCCCACGCGACCCCGACCGCCTCCATCTGGTATCACAACCGCTTCCGCATTATCTGATTCGTCGATTGACCCACCTGGCAACACACCCTACGACCCAGCTCCACCAGGTGCCCCTCGTCCTGCGGCTGGCGTCCCAGTCCCGCCTGGAGCGGGTCTCCCGCCTTCTAACCCACTCCCCGGCGCTGCGCCAATACCTCCAGGCGTCGGTCTGCAACAAGGTCGGACATCGCGGTCCCACTCCAGGTCGAGGTACGATATGAGAGAGGGAATTGCGATGCCACCTATGCCTCATGACCCTCAGGGTATTCTCCATCAGGATTCGGGCAGTGAGGCGTACTTTTCTTCGGGGGGCGCGCAGCACCATCGGCATCGCGCAAGGCGGGATGTTGATACAGCGGCGGCAGTAGCAGCAGCATCAGCTGGCGCTCTGGCGGCTGAGCAGGAGGAGGACCGTCGCAGAAGAGACCGGAGAGGCGACGGAACACCACCTACGCAGCCAGCTGCCAGCGTAAAGGTCTCTGTGGGCCGCGGTACAGACAACATCACGCTCCGTAGGATAACAGAAGAGGAGGCAGCCCGGCGGGAGCGCAGTAGGCGTGACTCGGTGAGCAGCCAGTCAGAATTGGACACGCCAAGCTCGAGGTACCGGAGGCCCCGAGAGTCAAGCCGACGACGTGCCGAAGCTGTGGCCGAGCAGCATGTCGAGGCCGATGCGCTTCTAGGAGTGGAGCCACTATCACCACCCAACCCAGCATTTGCCCAAGGAAGAAGACCTCATGGCAAAGACTCTGCCTACTACTCTGGCCAACCAGGGCCTTCGGGCTCGGCCCCACAGGCTGGTGCGACTGAGTCTTCCCTAGGTGGATTGCAGAGTCCGGGAGGCAGTCGGGGTGACTTTAGTGCAATGAGCCCCGCTGGAAGCGGACTGCCAGGAAGAGACCCATCAGCCAACAGAGCAGCAGAAAGGAGAGCGAAGAGGAGGACTGAACGACGAGAGGGAAGTGGAAGCCGAATTCCGGGCCAGATTGACTTCGACTAATTCCATCGAACCGGGCATGAAAAACAGTTGTTTCTTGCTCCTTAGACGAGACCACTTGCATGGAAATTTGCATGTACGGCGTTTGTGGTATTTTCAGGGACGACATCTGGGCATGAGCCTATGCGTGTGGAGGAATCTCCAATTATTGATGACACAACGACGGTTAGACCTTGTTGGAGAAATGTCGGCTTTTTGCGGAGTAGCCATACTCTAGGTAATGTGTGACGATACCATTGTGCGGGTTTAATAGCGAAGCCTCTTGGGTTCCAGACCGCTATTTCTGTCGGGCTTGATCATGATTTAGCGGCAATTGTATCTGTCGATCGATTGGTGGTCCCCCCCTCTCTCGTGTTTTGTGAGCCTCGTAAGTTTGTGCCCATGGAGCCTGGAAGGCTGTTGGCCCTGGACCTTCAAATGATCGTAGTCCTGATCCATTTATATATCATGAGGTCCTATACTTTGACTAGGGGGGCTGAAAAGCAATACAATTAGTTTGAGCCAGTTCAATAGCATTTTGATCCTGCCTCCTGAAGCTGTGGCTGTTTGCTCAGCTTGCGGTGGCATCTGAGCTGTCACAAAACGGAAAAGTGGGTCTTCTAACGCATCGAACAGGCTTTCTCGAGGCTGCGAGAGCGAGACACGACTTCTACAGGCCATTGACACGACGCGTCGAGCAGCACATTGATTTGAAACAGAAGGCACTTGTGCGTAACCGCCCTCCTTGGTCATTCTTCCCTTCAATTCGAAGGAAGACCCATCATTTCATTCCTTTCTACCATCTCTTCTGCGAGAGAGAAGTTTTTTTTCTTCTTCAAAAACGCCATGTCCAACGAAAACACCACACCCCTCAACGCTATTCCACCACAGCCGGGAACCCCACCACAACCCACTAACACCACGACTCGAAATACCGCCTCAATATCAGTGCCAGAACCAGCATCTGCAAAATCGACCGGGGAGACAGATGCCAATGTCAATGCAGACCCCAGTGCCGACGCCGAAGACCAAGAAGCCTCGCCGCCCCTTCCGGAGCGGCACACGCCTGTGACGCCAGGCCCGCGCGCGGCGCGCCTCCAGGACCTGTTCGCCACGACGCTGCGACACACGGTCGACAAAGTCAGCCGTGACAATTTTGCGGCGTGCTTCCCAACAGTAGCAGCCAAGGCGCCAGGAACGCTCGAGTTTGTGCAGCGGCAGATGGTGGAGAGGCTGAAGGGGTTATGCCAGGTATTTCTTCTTTTCTCCTTCTTTCTCCCTTTTTGTATGACGGTTCTATATGAGTTGCTCTTATCTCTACTCTACTACTACAGTCTGTGTGTCCTATTGCTCCTCATTGGGTACCCCTCAGACACCTCAAGATTCATTGGAATCCCACGTTGGATCAATAAAATCCCCTCCTCCCACCAAACCTGTTCACGTCTGATTCCAATTCAAAGCCCCCAACACCGAGAGCTAACACATACCCTCCAGAAAGAGTTTGACAACATCCTCACCGCCCGCAACGTCGTCCCCAAACTCAACGAGCTCGAGGCTCTCCTCAGCGACGCCGCACTCCGCAAACACGCTGGTGGAGACGCGCCTATCCCGTAAGTCTTACCCCTGGTTATCACCTAACGTAAATTAAACCCCGTCAGACCACATACCCTCCCCGCCTCAGCCGTGTTAGACGCACACCTAGCACCGCACCTGGCCGCGCAGCAGTCTCAGCTGAACGCCAAGCTTCAAACAGTGCAGTCGCAAAACGCTCGGCTGTTTGATGAAATCCAGGCGCAGCGCGCTGAGATTGAGGAGCTTCTGGGTGCAGTAGAGCGGACTCTGGAGGACATGGACGGAGCGAGTGCCCTGCTGGATGAGGTGGTTGAGGAACTCGCGGAGGAAACGAGGACGGCGGAGATGGAGATGTCAGGGACGTGAGTGACGGATCGTATGAAATTATAGTGCTATATGTTTCTCAGTCTAGGAGTTGGTATCTGGCGTTGTTTGAAACTGCGCAGGTATATGATGATTTGATATTTATGAGGAGGAATAGAGACCCTTTTCTACTGTCTGCTGGGGACCTTGTCCAAGTCGATCGTTTCGTTTGCCTGGTCAACCTGCACGAGGAGTACTAGATATGTACAGACCACAGCCGAGCTACGGTTCTCAATATATACACTCAAACCAACACCCCTCCAAGTTAGTATTCCATCATCCAATACCATACATTAAGAAAAAAAAATTCGGGTGGTATCAATACTGGTATAATCCTACCCTCCCAACCCAACCGTTGAAGACAGTATACAATGTCCCGCCATGCAAAAACAAGGAAAACCACGACAGACCAGAGTAGGTATATGTTACCGCCGTATGCCCGCTCCGAGCCCAATGAACCCACAAAAAAAAGAAATAGGAAAGCGGAAACACCTCCACATGGTATCATGTAACCAGACGCACCCCGCGCCTAACATTACTCTTCCCTTTTTTGCCTTACCGCCGTGCCCATGCATGTCGCCATCATTGCCCATGACCTAAATGAGTCTGTTTTCAGGTGCAATAACCTGCCACGGACCCCACATGTTCTCCTCGCCGTAAGCTGGTGGGAGCAGCCGGATCATGCGTCCCGATTCCCAGTCAACATACCACCGCTTGCCTTCCGATACCACGTAGTTGGTCTTGCGGGGGCTTTTGAACAGAAGCACGGCGTAACATAGTTTGGCGTAGAGCTGGTCGTGTGTCTCGGTCCACTTGGTCCGAGGTACCCATTTACCCGTGTCTGGATCAATATTCTCGTTCGGATATGATGTAGTAGAGAGTCGGCCGACGATGGGATGCTGGTCGCTTCGTATTATAGGCGGGCCATTTCCTGGCCTGTTTTCGTTCTCAGCGTCAGAATTACTGTCCCCTTCCCCTTCGTCATCTTCGTCAATTGTACCCTCTCCTGCGACGACAAACGGGTTACCATCGGTGCCCACACCTGGCCTCTGTGAAGCATCACTCTCTCTTCGTTCGCTAAGTAATGGGAAGCCGGTGCTGTTATCCTCTGGTCGTGGCCTCTGCCCCCGCAGCCAGCGTATTCTCTGGATACGTGGGATGCTCTGATCACGAGGGAACTCGCGTTCATCGAGAGGTGCGGCAACATCGATAGCGGCGAAAATTCGATCGAGCCAGTTGACAAACGTTTTCAGCTCCACACAAGCTAATAGGAATTGGTCTGTTTCTAGCCTCATACGGATGACATGGCGCCGTCTGGGTTGGTCGATTGTTAGTTGGTCATTTCAACGACTAGATAAGGGCAAGCATACTTCCTATAGTCAGCGGCTATGCCAGCATCCGCATGGAGTAGACTGTAACTCCGTTCAAGGCTCCCTTTCTTAACCCAAGGTGGGCTGTCAGGCGAGATATCGGGCCCGTCATGCTTGGTGGACCACCACCCGCGCTCCTTCTTCACGTTGTAGATGTTCAGGGCGGTCCCGTGCAGTTCAACATAGACCATTTGCCAGTTGCGGTACTCGGCACGTTTGCTCGTCTCCTCGATTTCCATCTTCCGCATAAAGACCCCCTCGATGTGGACATCACACGAGTACTTTGGCAGCACGTCGGCAGGTGGCGAAGTCCATAGTCCAGAAATGCTCTCGCGGGCCGCTGCCCTGCGCTGGGCGGCCATGGCAGACTTGATGGCTGTCTCATAATGGGGCGGTTTGGCAGGCCGCGACGTCATTACATCGCGGTAGAACATGTCCTCCTCCATCGACATGCGGCGAGGGCGCACCGTCGACGGCGCCTCGCTAGCGGCATCGGACCGAGAGAAGGCATCGCTCGACTCCATGAGAGGTGTTGGCGACATGCGTCCTTTGGTTTCGCGCAGGTTCCGCCCGCCACGGGAACGGCCCAGGCGGATCTGCTCGTCGTCTTCTCCAGTGGTCGTCGTTGGGCTGTCTCCCTCCTTCCTCTTACGTCCTCCGTTTTGGCATGTTCACTTTGGTCCGCCTCCCTTCCTCAATCGCAATCCAAAAAAGTCGAGCCGCGTCTTCGTCCTCTTGGTTCCTTATCGGAAGAGAGGGTCCAGGGCGCGCAACCGAACCAAGAGACCCCCCGATTTCTCCCAATACGGGCGGGATCCTGCGAGTAAATCGCAAGGCTGCAATATTGAAGACACAGAGGTCGCGAAGATGAATGTTGGGATTTATCTGCTGTCTGCCCAGGTGTCTGCGTGTATGTGCACGCTGAAGATATGCGTGGGTGGGTGCGCAAACCGGAGAGTGGAAAGGCAGAGAGATGTCAAAGGGTGTGGAGTGGTGATCGCCAAGACAGGGGAAAGCTTAGCATAAGAGGGAAAGGCCAAGACGGAAGGACGGGCTCTGCCTGTTGGTGAGAGTGCAGGTGTGCGCGGCGAAAAAGAGAGTCACAGCGAAGATCGGAATCTCAAACTCCAAGCAGAATAGCGGGCTTGGGAGCGCGACATCGCAGGCTATGAATAGCAAGCGTGGAAAGAAGATAAGTTGCAGAGTGCTGGGGGCGAGATGGGGTTGTTCTTGCCGACCCTGGCCTGCCCAGGTGGAGGGGCTGAAAACCCACGCAAAAGACCACAGCAGGTCAGCCCCCCGGCCCCCCGTTGCAGATTGAGGCACCCGGGACCCTGGGCGCCCTTGCCAGTCCTAAGGTCAACTGCCATCTGGGTGGATAGATGGGATGGGTACCACCCATATTGAGCCTGTGAGCCCGCCGTCCACCGAGACGGCTCCTGGGCCCGGGTAGGTAGGACGGCAGAGCGCATACTTTATCCGCTTTGGGACCACAACAGCCTCCCATCACGTCGATGTAAATCCATCACCACCAGCTGTGTCCCAACTCCCAGCTGGATTGACAGCCAGCCATGGATACCAAAGAAAAGGGGGTGTCGTCCTGGTCGTTTGGCATAGATTAGGTACGTAGCCCCATCGGAAGAAATAACAGGAAGGGAAAAGGGATACACTACCCTACATGGCCCTGTGGCCAACGACAGGCTGTTTGCATTCAGTCCACAGTGAGAAGGGTGATGTCTTAGCCGCGTCGCCAATCACAGCGCACGGCAGTGGTCCTGCATGGCGTGCTAAGCTGTTCCTGGTAGGTGGTCAAGGGGAGTGATGGCAGCGGGGTTGTTGTGGCTTCTCCATGAGGGATCTGGAATGCGCTGGAGCCCTGCCATACTGTGTGCACTACTGCGTAAGACGGGAGGTTCAGTGTTCGCCTTCGCCGTGTGCGACCCTCCATGAATGCCCCCACCCATGGAACGCAAAACCCCTGTGCCGCAAGGAGCGCCCATTCGAGAAGGCGCCCATCCAGATTAATAGGGCAATTAAAAAACCAGGTACTAGTGTATTGTGCGTGGTACGCTGCCCCTCACTATAGATTGGCACAGATTATGTATTCTGTCAGTAGCCGGGCATGAGGCAGGTGCTAGACGCAGCGCGACTGCCGGCATCACGGAAATCGCGGGAATTACAGCCGCGTTTGGTCTCGTTCCTTGCCCTGCGTGTGTCAGACAGGTGCCAGATGTCTGTAATCCAAAGAGCCAGCGGGGCTGAACCGGGAGCCAGCCGAAAGGCGCTGATGCTCGCTCGGTGGGGCCGGGTGGGCCAGGCATCTCGCCGAGGCCGATTCGGGAAGGTGGCAGCCACGGCCGGCTCAGTTGATGTTTTAGGGCAATAAAACACTCGGACAGCTCTTACTCGCCCCGTTAGTCATTTCCGGCTTGGAAACATCAACACGTAAGCCTCTGGTGGTCTCACGGCATTTAGCACGCCGAAGCTGATCCGTCAGCGGCACGACCAAATGGGGCGATGGGAAAACACACATTGGTCGTCTTTCTCTTTTGTTTTTCGTCCTGTTCCCTGCACCGGGCGCCGACATGACCAGCATCCCGAAACAGCAGGTCCTCAGGACTTATAGGGAAGCTGCCGCGCAGCGGAGCAATCCACGCAGTCCTCGGACTCTTGCTTACTCCGTCCTTCGACATGTCGAGTAGATCGGGCCGGGCCAGCAGCGAACAAGATTTTCCACCTTGACTCTACGGATTCCAGCGACTAGTCAGATACCTAGACCCCAACTAGCAGGTATACAACGGCATAACACGCACAAACCCGGTAACACGCAACCAGGACTCCTTTCTGGCCTCGTGGCTCGGCCTCGGCGATCTCGGCTACTTAGGTCGCGTCCGCCCTCCGGTGCTCCCCACTTGGTTGCCTGCCTTTCTCCGCCTCCAATGTTCAGGATGACTGTCTCGAGCCTAGAACCACATAAGGAATACCCAAGGGTTACGCTTGCAGGATCTCATCTTCCGGCCGTTACTATCAATCATACCACTGAAGAAATTCTATAGTGTGAAGGACGGCAGTACGGAGCACAAACATTTCCAATGCGAAGCAGCTGCCTAACAAGAACCCACCTGAAACACATCGTCCTGCGATGACGGATTGGACCGCCGTTGTCTTTATTTACAAGCATCTGACCCCGTCCCATCCCAAGAACAGCAGGTACGAAAGCCAGAACCAAACTCCGGGAACCAACCACGTTCGGCATCGGGGTCAACGCCCCGGTTATGCTAAACACCTACAGGTTTCCCGCCAC
>Ga0247765_1000011_pt1 | contig 134603 bp, 114 predicted proteins | sample UWRJL106311C6_FD_179949 | JGI IMG/M metagenome (GOLD analysis project Ga0247765, IMG submission 179949) | Plant litter microbial communities from Arlington Agricultural Research Station in Wisconsin, United States - UWRJ-L106-311C-6 | ecosystem: Environmental > Terrestrial > Plant litter >... | reverse complement strand
AAGACTGGTGGGAGCGGGGGGGGGGGGGGGGGGGTGTGGGTTTTAACGGCCGCTCCGCACCAAAACCACACCTTCCATGTCCTACGTACCAAGGAAAAAACTGAGCACCATCCACACAAAGGAAGGGGACAACTTAGCAGGAGTGTGAATATCACTTTCCGCCGCGCACAACTGACTCCACACAGAGTCGGATGCAATGATTGAACACCGTCAACAGATCAGCGGTGTTTGGGCATTACCGCGCTGGGTACCGTACACTAAAGTCGGTGACGCCAACGCCAGCACTGATTGGGCCCTACCTTTGTCGTCTTATTGCACCCCGACCGGTTTCTCATGCCCACCGGCATTCAGGTCCTATCCTAGCAATCCCGTGCATCAGCCATTTTCTAACGTGCGGTCCCTGGGCGATCCACTTATACGCCCATGGGACTGGCAGAACCTCACCTCTCCGTCTCTCTCTCCGGCACCATATGATTGGGAAAGGCCTCTCTGCTTATACACAGCAAAAACAGGTTGATCCGTAATCCGCACTGTTCATGTCTGGCCCATGCCGAGAATAGCTCGACCTCTGCTCGGCACAGATCGTCATCACAATGCCGCTGAACACCTGTCACTGGATCCGATCCAAGCTTGATCTTTCCTGAAGACGTCTGTCCTCCAAAACCGACCTCCCCGAAACAACACAAAACCTTGCTCATTCGCTCGCCGCTTACCACAGTGCGTACCTCCCCTCACAAGCCTACCGATTCAGAGAGCTTTCCGTAAATCCCCGTTTGTGTCAAACACTGGACAACCGCTCGAGCGGATCCTCGATTTTTCATCCTTCCCAAGTTCAACTTCAGCGGCACTTAAATATTCACCCAGTCCCCGCCATTCCCACCCTCCATTTTCTCCTTCCATAACTGTTCCAACAACCTTGTCACCACAACTTTCAAAGTTCCCGGTTTTGTGTCGGAAACATCTCCCATCCCGGACCTCTCCTTGAACTTCTTGGTAGGTACGGCAGCCGAACTTGCAGCTGTGCCTCAGCCATCTCTCAGGATCAACACTGACGCTATGGCAGAACTGAGCGGTTTTTGGGCTTCGTGACGTTACTCCCTGAGAGGCGTCTTGTCCCCCCACGCTACCCTGAAGCTTCCTCTACTCAGCCTCTCCACTTGCGGAAATCCCAGGCCTCGGCCCGTGGACCTTCACGACTACCCCATCCTCAACCATATTCCTCACCAGAAGTCAAAGCAACAAGCAGGCTAGCATGGCTCTTGCGACACGCTGCCCACACTCGTTCAAGATGATCAAGTCAGAGAGTACCCTGATGCAATGGCATTGCAATCTTTGCCACTCTGGCCCCCACTGGTGGATCTTCGAGTGCAAATATTGCAAGATCCACACTTGCAGAGTGTGCACCCAGAGTGCTTGATTTCAATTGCTCGGGTCTTAGCCCAGGACCGATGGTTCTTTAAGGGCTGGCGGTACGACGCCAGCCTGGCGTTCAACTGGAAAACATGTAAGTTGCCCAAGGACAGAACCTAGACCTCAGGACAAGCGTTCGGCTGCGATGAGGTGCATCAGCCCGTCGAGTGACGTGCATTCCTGTGCCTCAGCTCTGCTGCAGCACAACCCGGGGTGGAAACACCAATCCCGCCGCCGACTACCAAGTGAATCCCTAACCGCCTCCAGACTTATCAAGCAAGCCATGCGGCGCTGACTCAAATCAATAAGGTCCTGAGGTCCGACCCAGTCCAACGTGGGTTCTCCCAAATACATGACAAAATGCAAAGCGAAGCCAATAAAGGTGTCGCCGAGATTACCGAACCAACACTGTTGCGACGCCGATGCCACAAACTTGTCACGGAGCGAACTACCTCCTGGACTGGGTAATCGATGAGCAAACTCCACAAAGTCTTAACCCCAACTTGGTCTGATGGCTTGGGACGACGCGGGGACGAGGCACAGCCGCGTGTAGTATTTGACGGGATATGAGCTTACCGTCGTTTTGGGGGCCATTTCAGCCGGGATTGGGCTGGCCCATCCTTAACATCTCGAGATACCCCTACAGTCCTTTTACAAGTTCAACCTCCTAGACGCTTTTTGCTTGCCTCCTTTTCCTCCCCTTTCTTTCTTTCACCTCCACCTCCCTTGCCTTTTTTTTTTTCCTTGTTTGTGATTTTGAGACATTGCAGTGCGTTTTGGCGTTTCTTTTTGTGAAATGGAAGGTAAAACAGGGCAAGGATAGAGATGGACAACCAAGAAGCATGGATTTTAGGGTTTGTTTCTTTGGCGCTTGGGCGTCGGGGTTTGTTGTTCTAGAAGGAAAGACAAATACCATCAAGCCCAACAAGACGATGGAATAGGTCAGACACGACACTGAGAAATGGATCCTTACTGGAAGGGTGAAAGGGAACAGCAAGGATTGGTTGGAAGGGAGGTTGAACGGGTGTCAAGAATGAGTAAAAGTGGAGGTAAATGACGTTTTCTTCGGTTCTCTACTTTCTTCTTCGGGGCTTCGTCTTCCTGGGTTTATTCCCATTCTTTTTTCTTTTGGGTTATTTCAGCGGTTTTGGTTTTACATAGGCACACTAGCTTCACTTTGGGCCTCTCGCGGGGCAATAGCTGGGTCAACATGGTTTCGATTATTCCTTCCCTCCGTTGAAGCTTCTCGTTTGTTCGATAACCAGGATAACCTGTGTAGTTCTCGTCGTCGTCGATATTCTGTTACGGTCTTGATTGGGTTTTTCGTTTGGCACACATTATGACAAACGCAGAAGCAGATTTTCCTTGTTCCCTACACCCTGTTCTTGTTGTGTGTGAATGCGGGTAGCCGCAGCTTCTAAGGGCAGGGGATGGGCCTTTTCCGTTTCATTCTGCTTTGCTTCAGTTACGTATGTACCTGGCAGACAAACGGGCAAAGCTGTTTACACTACCTAGGGTTCTAGGGCTACGTGAGGGAGGTTAACATACAGTGGAAATACAGTCAGATATCAGCCATGCATACTACGAAACACCTGGAAGAAACCGTTTGGTACAACTTAGTAGGAGGACAGTGAGAGGGCAAGATCTAGCGATCTATCATCTATCGATCCTGTATTATTGCCTGAATTTTGCCCTTTGGGGGAGGGGCAAGTCCAGCCAAAACAAGCCAAGGCGAGGCGAGGCAAGGCAAAATGAGCAACAGACAGCTGAGCAACCTCAAACCCAGAAGGGCGCTAAACGGTACAGCTAGACACGACAGTGTTACGTCCGAGAGGCACAAACCAAATCTCGAGGATCGATGATGTATCAGAAAAGAAGGGGTTGAAGAACCATGGATAGCCCGTTCCGTAGCCTTAAGTGCGACCAACCGGCTGCCTTCCCCGTCCCAATCCCTTTTTGGGAGGGGGGAGACTCCGCTGTTGGGAGATTTTTGTAGTTGCGGGAAACATGGAATACCAACAACGGAGCGGGACTTGGCCTGGCGGTCCCGCTCCCGTCCTCCCTTCTCCTCGTTGTTGCTGTGTTTATTTTTCCCTACTTCCCTCCGCTATCCCCGTGGATTGGCCCTCGGTTCTATCACACAGCATATCATTCTACATCTTCCATGCTAGGACCCGTCGGCCGAGATAGCCTTGTTCTTACGTACCTACTTGGCGGGGAAGGACTGAGGGAAGATGCAGTTACCCATGTGTCCTATTTGACAGCTGGCCTTGCAGCTTAGAGAAGTTATTTGAAGGCAAGATAAACCGCGATGCATATGTGCTGCATGCTGCTATAGAGTGGGTAACTGCTCACACTGTATGAGATATTCAACTTGTCTCTCAAACCTATCGCATGGAGAAAAAATGCGGAGGGGTTATTTTTTCGGCATTCCCCTCACCTCCCACCTTGGTATCCCTTCCAGAAATTTTACCGCTTTGCCCTGTGCTCACACCGTGTCACTCATGGACCCCGCCGTCTTCCTCCTGAAGGGCATCGACGGACCATGTAGCGGACTTGTCGTAGTACGGCCGTTGTCTATCTGGAAAGGGGCCGGGATTGCTGTCGTGTGACGTGTCAAAAATCAAGGGGCCAGCATTTGGCGGGGAGGGGCAAGAGCAGATGAGTTGGGAGACGATGTGTGGTGAGACTGTTTGCTGCCCGCTTTCAGCCTCATTTCTTTCGGGATTCCTGTCTGCCTGCAATAGGCTCCGGTTTGGTGACCGTTCCCTGCAGAAAGCGCAAGGTGGTGACGCTGTTTTCAGCGGTGGTGCTGACACGATGCAAGGGGAGGGGGTGGGAGCAGGAGGTTGGTCGAGTGGTGAGAGAACGTTGTTGAATGGTTGGACATGTGACGAGGGCCAAGCTGCAGCCGGGATGCAGTCGATTTCGTGGCGCTGCCTGTTCCGATCATCTGCGCGGGACGCTAGTCCCGATCTTCCCTTGCCTGCAGCTCAGCAAAGTCAGGGGTTTGTGGGGGCTCAGGGCTCGGTGTGATCCGAGATAGTCGTGAGCACGGTGTAGCGTCAGCGTGAAAATTCCGTTTCAACCTCTTTGTTTGGCACTCCCAATCGCAAGCTTAGCAGTAAAAGGAAAGATATCCTGCTTGGACGCAATTTGGAGGGCGTGCATCGGATCAACTACGGCTTTTGTCTCGCGTGTTTTTCTCGCCCGGGCGTTTCTGCGACAAACTTGTCTCGGCCATTCTGGCCAACGCCGAAACGGAAGGAACGTCTGGAAAAGTCGTGTCCACATTCCTGATCAAAATGCAAGTCGTGATTGCAAGGCTTGCCGCGTCATCAGTGCGCGAGATGGTGAGACTCGGGCAGGATGTGTGGTTCGATGGAAACGAGGCAGCGGCAGAAAAAAATAAGACCCCGGGAAATGATGCGGAGGGGTGGTCCTCGTTCGGTTCGGCCCGGCTCAGAGCACGCGTCACATCCACCGAGATTTGCCCCAAACTACCACTTCAGCGGCGTTGCAGTGCAGACAGATCCCGGCGCAAGCCAAGCCGAGTTTTACCAGGTACTTCACCCTCTCGGGCTGCTCGTAATGGGACAAGTCGGTATTGAAGGAGGGTGTCATCGGCTACGAAACGAAATTTCCCGCAAAACTCGTTTCAATGGCTGCCTAGGTCGAACAAACACCTCGCAGAATACAGTTCTTACAAGCGATGCCTAGGCGTGCCGGCCTGGCGGAAGGGTAGGGGGTTTTGCAACGCCGGCGTTACACTCGGCATCACGGCAGCTCGTCTCACTGAATACCGACTCGAAGGGCCGGACACCAGGGTGTGCATCTCGTAAACAACCGGTGTGCCAAACTCCGAGAAACACCCGTCGTACGATAGCCCTAGCTTGAGGAGTGACGCGGTTGTTTGTTCGATGCTCCATGATATGAAGCTCAACTAAAGCCGCTTTATTATTGTGTATTCCTCCTACCCCTCGCCCATGTGCTTGCAAGCCGGCCTTGGCTCATTCGAGTAAACTCCTTCAGGATCGTCAGCCGCAAGGCCTTCTGTAATCAACATAATCGGGCTAGGCTTGGTCAGACCGTTAGGGAGAAATGATGCGACCTCGGCATTCTGGTATACCTGCTCGCGTCAAGGTCGACGGTGTTCCAATTTTACACCTACGATGAACCAATGTCAACGTTTTATCAAGCTTTCTAGCGTCTCTACATATGTACAGCCCAGCCCCTGAAAGATTGTTCGCGCGGTACTTTACAGCTTGGCAGCGGCAACCCGTAAGTATCCTCAGAACCCACCTTGGGGCATATCCGTACAAGTATTGCCCACTCATCAATGGTTAGGTGAAGACATCGAAGGCCTCAAATATCTTTGCCTAACGCCTCGTAGTTAGTTCTACAATCTTCCAAATACAGGGCAAGTCTTTGATCAACTCCTATTGGCTCCCATGCTATCAATCCTTTAACGGGCTGGTTTGTGTAATATGGCCGGCCGTTTGTTGGCGATGAAACGGCCTGGTTATAACTAGCGTCCCTGGCTAATATCAAAAATATTACTTCTTTCCAATCAACCACGGTTTCCATGTAGAACTAGTGATTGGAGGGCAACCTCACCAGATATTGCACGCGGTCGCATTCGTCCCACCTACATCACAGTCAGACAAGCATGACCTAGCCAGGAAAACAAATAACGAGACACTTCAAGCAACATACACACGGCGGTAGTCGGAAGGGCTTGATGATGGTTGACCGAAGACGCTGTCGATCTCATCTGGGTGGAGATCTCGGATACACGCGGCTGCCGAGCCGAGCGATCGGTGCCGGGGCCTGGAGATCTCAGATGAGCTGCGGGGAATCCCCAAGATCGTGGGGGTGGGGGGTGGGGGCCACCCGCTCAAAAAACATTGCCATCTCCCTCATCGAATTCATGAATGTCAGATCCATCATGGCAGTCCTTTTTCGGAGCTAGCTCGATCTACCAAGTTGGACACTGCCTGACGTTTTAGTCATTAAAATCACCGACAGCTAAAGATGCGATTTCTTTGACATGAATTGACCGAATGACGAACTTTGTGGGCCGCACATATGCCTACCGTAGGGCACTCAAAATGACTCTCGAGCTTTGAACCTGGAGGCTGCAATTCCCGTCATTATGATGTGTCGGAATTTCCCTGCGTTGCAGCCGAAAAAAGCTACAACCTAGATGTCGGGAAGGCTCGCTGCGAGTTGGATCGTACCCACGATAAGGGCGAGCCGAGAGTCGGTTCTCGGAAGCGCGCGGCCGCCCACCAACCACGCACATGGCGATCTTGAGGGAATTGGATGGAGCCCAGATCACTATTTCCGTCAAAAACGACGCAGCCACAATAGCCACCCAACCTTTTCCAAGAGCTACACCGCCACGGCCCGCCGTCAACCCCTCAATAACCCGGCAACACCGCCAATATGGCTCAGTACGCTGCGAGCAGTCTCGGACAAACATTGTGTCATCCTTGAAATGATAGATATCTATCAGATCTGACACTAACCGCCCGAGCCCCCAGCTCCGGCGCGCTTCGCGTACCGTTTCCGCAAGTCGGAAGTGTGGGCAGCCTCAAGGTTGGCCTTCGTGGCTTCTCTCAGAGAATGCAAGCACCATGCGACGGACAACGTCGGGATGAGGACGACATCCGGTCATGATGATTACAGCAAGAAGAGGGTGATCGCAGTCTCTCTTAGGAGGACGTTGAATCAGAGTGGTGCGGTGAAACAAGACGGGTGATATAATGCGGCGCACGTGGCGGGCCTGTCTCACCTAAGAACCGCGCTGCTAAACCTGCCGTACCGAACAGGAGACAAGACAGGCCTGGAATTGGCATGGCATAGGACCCGGTCAGGAAACTCCCAGTTCAACACTGGATGGCCATCGATGTACGCCTGACAATGGGCCAACCCCAGGTACTCTCGCCTGCACCATGTCGGCACTTTGTCCTCTGCCAGGCACAGCAGAGGCGCGTGCCACCTGCTTGTGCTGTCGGGGGAGGAACCTTAGCACAGCTCTGGTTCCTTCCACTACCCGCCATGGACTTGCAAGCCACAACATGACCTTGGCTTCCTCTTCCCGACAAGCTGCCGGGCCGGGCTTTCTTTGGCGACATGGGACAACTCCCACGACTTCCCTCAACGCTTGACAGCCTTGGGGCCGTGCAGTCGTCCAAGAAACCCGCACGCGATCCGGGGCTCATGCGCCTTGTCTTGCCAATACTGTTCCATGCGTCACCGTTCGGACGTTGACACTCCAGCTTGCGGCCGTGCTTCTGGTGTTCTTACTGATCATCAGTATTAATACACTGCATGTATCCCCTTGTTGTCTCTGGTCTCCCTTACGGTCAAGCGAGGTTATTTTTCACCGTTCAAAACAGTAACAACGAATATGGTATCTCTTACATGGGCGAGCCTGGTTGCTCAAGCTGCGTTTGTTCTATCCTCTCAGAACATCGAGCGTGTAGCCAACCAGACCTACGCTCAAAACACACTGGCTACTGCCCGCTCCCTCCACCACTGGTACGAGACACCGGCTGGTCTCTGGTCCACCACTGGGTGGTGGAATAGCGCGAACTGCTTGACCACATTGGCCGATTGGGCTCTCCTCGACGGCTCTGGGGCCGCAGGCTTGAATATTTCCAACATATTTTCCAACACGTTTGTCAAGGCTGAGACGACACCACCCAAGGCGATCAAGCGGCTCTCGGCCAATGGTTCCTTCACATCGATATACACTTACAGCACCAAGCGAGACTCGCGGCCTCGCGGCTTCTCAGGATTTCTCAACGAATTCTACGATGATGAAGGCTGGTGGGCGCTCGGTTGGATCCGGGCTTGGGATGTCACGCACGATGGACGATACCTGAACATGGCCGAGAGTATTTTTGCGGACATGCACAACGGCACTGACGACGTCTGCGGTGGTGGTCTCTGGTGGTCGAAGGAGCGCAAGTACAAAAACGCCATTGCCAACGAGCTCTATCTCAGTGTCGCCGCGAGCCTCGCCAACCGTGTTGCAACCCGCAAGGAGTTGTATACCGCTATTGCAATGCGCGAATGGGACTGGTTCAAGCGCAGCGGCATGATTAACTCCAAGAACCTCATCAATGACGGCTTGGCCATCAAGCCGGATGGAGCCTGTGTCAACAACGGCATGAACACGTGGTCATACAACCAAGGCGTGGTGCTTGGTGGGTTAGTGGAGCTATCTTGGGCTACAGGGGACGCATCATATCTAAACGAGGCTGCCGTCATCGCTACGGCTGCTATTGCCCTTCTCTCGGATGATCGCGGCATAATGCGCGAGAGCGGCGGCTGCGAGCCTAACTGCGGAGACGACGGCAGCCAGTTCAAGGGCATTTTTGTCCGAAATCTGCAGGCGCTGCACAAGGTCGCCCCCCGTGACATTTTCTACAAGGCCATCACCGCCAACGCCAACTCCATCTGGGTCAATAACAGGGATGGCAAGAACCAGCTCGGTATCAGCTGGGGAGGTCCTGCTGGGGCTGGCGGCGGACCCAATGCCTCGACACACAGCTCGGCGATGGATGTCCTTGTGGCGGCTATGGCGGTTTCCCCGTAGGGGACTGATGAGCTCTGCCCTAGGGTGGATGGATGTGCCATTCATACAAGGCGACAACACAAAGTTTTGATGGCGGAAGGGATGAGTTTGTGACTGTCCTGTGTTGCATTTTGGTTTTATTCTCACGACTCGACGGTCAGCACGTCGTTTTGCATTAGCGGATTGGGATACTACCTTTATAACATCAGATTTTGCATGGTATTGGATTGGTAGGATACCAGGCAGGCTATCTGGCTTAGTTAAATAGGATACCCATGAACTTCATCACGGCCTAGAGTACATGCCTACTTTATTAGGTACCTACCTAGGCAGGGAGGTAGGTACGATGCTCGGTAGCCGGTAATTCCATAAAACTTTAATATTTTCAATTTTGACGTCTCTCCATGAATGACCCCTGACTAACGCTAACAATGCAACATTATAATTGTTGTAGCACGAGCCATAGAATACATATCACTAGAATTATACCACATTGTTCTATGTCCTTTTCTAAACCATGATCCTCCGTAGCCCCTCGGTCCCGCCAAGGACTTTCCTTCCCGTGACCGCACACCTCCCCTCGCCGCTCTCCCACTTGCCAATCTTGCCAATCATGAATGTTTCCTGGCGCGGGTGCGTCCCCGTTAGCCACTTGTGTATACAAGCGTAGCAGTAGACGATCCCCGTCTGGCATGCCCCCGCCGTGGTGATCTCACCTCTGCAAATAGGGCAGAGCGAGGAGTCACTCGGCGCGGGGACCGTATAGATGGGAAGCAGAGACGAAGCCGCGACAGGGGCGTTATCCTCATCAACCTCTCCCCCCTTCTGAATCTTGTTTTTCCCCGGCGTCGTCAACACGCCATTCTTCTTCTTGTCCTCCTCCGAACCTCCCACCACGGGCGGCGGCAAATCCAACCCCTCCGCCGCCTTTCTCGACAGCTGTTTCGCAAAGTCACTGGCGTACCACCACTCGAGGAACTTGAGCGCAAAGATACTCGCCGGCAACACCAATGACAACCCACTCATTAGTTTGCCCACCAAACTTGCCCCCCCCCTCTTGCCTGCATTCTCCCCCAACATCTCCACCGCCTTATAGTCCGCCGCCCCCATTCTGCGCACTCTGGTCCCAATCATCCACAAAAACGGATCATGGCTCCTCACCCGATCAAATAGATACCCCAAGTTAAACACCAGTAGCGCGAAATAATACGCCGCGTTGACAGAAGGATACACGTTCCGCAGGAACCACCTTGCATAGTACACCAACCTCTGTTTCACCGGCGCGCCCTTGGGCGGCGGCGCATTATACGCCGCACCGAGCAGTGTGCGGGGGGCATCGACCTCGTATGCCTCGTCAAGCTTGCGCTTGAGGTAGGGTATAGCAACCGTGACGAGTAGATTCCGGTTTACATCCCCGGTGGATAGACGAAGAGCGTCGCGCACGACGGATGGAGCGTGCGAAGCCGCGCGGGGGATCTCGGACGCGAGGGAGCGCTCGCGCTTGAGTCCGTAGAAGTGCTCGGTGAAGGTCCCACCGCGCGTGAGGAGGTAGTGGCGCTCGACAAGGATGGCGGCGAGGGCGTAGAGCTCGTCGAAAGAGTTGAGCAGGCGAAGGAGGTGGCGTGGGTAGCGGTGCGTGGCGAGGGTGAGGAGGTAGCGCAGGGTGGGCGGGAGAAGGGATGCGAGCTGCTGTTCGGAGAGGAGCTCGAAGAGGGAGGGCTTTTGCGGGTCGAAAGTGGTGCGTAGGTTGGTGATAAATTCCATTATGTCCCCTCTCTTCTATTCTCTCCCACTTTTTTTTGTTGCCAGTTATTTATGGGATTATCATCGCTATAATCAGGCGGGAGTCAATCACGTTGGTTCAATCGGCGCGTCGGGTCTGCGCCGGGCGGTTTTGGTGAGGTGTTGTCGCAAAGCATGATGAGGTCAGGTTAGTGATAACTGTGGGGTGAGGGATTCGGCGCGTGTTGAGTACGTAGTTGAGGATCGGCACAGGGATTAGTTAGTCGTGCAAACTGCCGAGGTACGCTGTCTAAGTCCAATGCTCGCAACATGAGGAAGCGTAGCGTAGGGAACAGGAAAGAGGATTGTCGAATTAAGTTACAACTCTCGAGACACATTTTGCTAGATATACCAGGAAAGCAATACCCCAATTCATCAGATTCATGATCTGGTAAGAGTTTCATGGCCTCACCATGTGATGACGGTAACCCTAACCCTAAACCTCGAAGTACACAAGTGACAAGATTGTCATGATGATGATGATGAGGAAAATATCTCCCTTGCTCTGACCTTGAAAAAGAGCATACCTACCGAGGAGGAGTCTTTGATCTCACAAGAGACAAGCTCGAAGGGGCACAAAACCTAGAATTTCGACGGGCGCATGCGACCCGGATAGTAGTGCAATGGGAGGAGCAAATCTGAGATGTCGAGATACACAGACCTTCCATTGCAATCATGTAGGAAGCTATCCCTCCTGTACTCGGGAAACTGTGTCTAATTCTCGATCACCGTCCCTGACAACGCCGCTGGGACTAATATCCCTGCCCCGGTGATGCCGCCGTCATGGCAAGGTCTCAGTATAATCCTCGTCGATCCCCGCCTCTCCATCACTTGATCAATAAACTCTTGGGTATCAGCTAGATAGTCCTGAAAGTACTGGATGCACCCTCCAGTGTATCCCACCACCAGCTCCCTAGACTGCGACGCTAACTCAGCCTCGGTAATCTCTCCCGCGCAGTCCAGCAGTCCCACTGTTGATGCTGCTACGATACCCGATGCCCGTATCTGAATGGCTTTGGATATGCGGTACAGTGCATAAGCCTGGGTCTCCGTCCATTCAAACCCAGGAAATTCGGCTTGGACTTGCTGGACAAGGCCGCCCCGGGGGCTTCCTGGATAAAAGTGGCTCGCAAATGTCGTTGACAAGCCAAACCTTTTGTGTAACCTAAGTGGAAGATTCTCGGTAGATATTCCATCCATTGTGCTCAGGTAATCGACAAACATGAGACGCGCTAGTTCACCCAGGTACCGACCCGCCGTCATGTACTCAAGTGGTTGGAAGCCAGGCGCTTCCCCGGCCTTGTCAAGCGTCTCATCCCACGGCGTGGTCCAACCAAACTTGCGCAGCGGAGGTGCCGTGCCATTGATTCCCAGTTCTGTATTGACAGCAATCTTGACATCGTCGGCCTGCTGACTAGGTAGAACGCTGATAGAGATGGGCCTCTTTGCCTGGTGCAGGCTGCTTAATCTGAGAGGTATTGTGGCGTTGCAGCCGGTGCCGACAATCAGGCCCATCACGGCCTTTTGATGGGCCTCGGCCGGGAACTGGTAGATGAAAGAGACAAGCGTGGCCACGGCGTCGTTGGAGATGGCAGTGATTCTGATCGCAGGCATCCCGCATGTGCGGTGCTTCTCGTAGCCCTTCATCAGGTGCCCTCCGAGGTCTAGATCTGACGTGATGGCAAATCCCTTTCCCATGGCCATAAGTGTTGCCTGAGAAAGTGAGCTTTGCTTCATGGGGAAACTAAAGGTGACGCCCATGGCGAGTTCACTCGTGGAAGAGAGGGCGAAGGCATCGCAGCCCTTGGCAACCACCAGGGCTACCCGTTGGCCGATCCAGGAGAACAGACTTTCAGAGTTCTCAATTTTCAGGTGGTCTTGTATGGGCCAAGAGTGTTCCAGGTGACGCCGCAGGTGGCGAGCACGCCGTGTCTGCTGGATGGCGCCGCTGACCTGTTGCTCATCCAGGTTGGCCAAGACCTCGACAAAGGCAACACGTAAGTTCGTCCCTCCGCTAGAGACGTCAGCGATACGGCGGTGATCCTTGGTATATACATACGAGAGGGTGAACTTACATATCAATAGCTAGGAATCTGAGAGAAGAAAAAATGGTATTAGTTCGATCAAGATATCCTTTTATCTCGGGATCACCCACCGGCCGCTTGTTCCCCCGGTATCTGGCCGTAGCATCGACTCGGAAATAGGCGTGGCTAGGAACTGGTCATGTGAGTTCGCCGAAAGCTCCTTGAAGACCAAAGCAAACTCCCTGGCGAGTTCCTCGACGCGCGAAGGGCCCGTCTCGAATGGCTGCAGGAAGGAGTCAATTAAAGATGTGGAGGTCACCATTGCGACAGCATGACCTCATGGCCAGGAAAATACCAGAAAATCCACCAAAAAAAGGAAGGCCAGTCCAGGTTTTATAATTACGTGAGGTAAGAAGGAGCGAGGGGGAAACTTGATTATAACGGAATACCCTGAGCTTGTGTCGTTCTTCATCTGAACGGATGTCACGTATCATCCATGCCGGGAGCCAATCCGAATCCCCATCTGGCGGGACGGGGTGTGTGGTGCTGCCCAAGGAAGGCCCCAGCCGTGGGGCGAGGGCCGCCAGGCGGGTGATCTTCGCTGCCTGAGTTGAGTCGTTCCTCCGAGAAACCCCCCTGTCAAACCTTGGAGATACGCCTTTGTCCCGCTCAATGACAATCGTTCTGCGAAACAAACAAAAGAGCGCAAAAGCTGCATGGTGGAATTCATTTTTTCCCTTTTGCAGCCCACTCAGCCGCTTCCATTGGCAATAATATTCCGACCCCAAGCCGTTCTAGAAGCCGCGGGTCGGGTACGCGCCTGCCTATATTTGAAGCTCTATCTGCTCGTCCCTTGCCCCGCAGTCACGCCCTGCCGGGAAATTGATTAGGTTGCTTCCCAGTCGGCGCGACTTGGGGTTGGCGTGCTTTCGTTTGCTTCGTCTCGCCGCGCACCGGTATTTCTTCCGTCCAGCAGCACGCCTCCCTATCCCCGCCTCGCCGAGCCTTTCTCCCGACGTTGCCGTTCGAATCTTCCTTTGCGTGGACCTCATCCCTGCGCCCTGCGCCCGAAACGCTGACGACGCCCGCCTCAATATACCTTACGTATAGTGATCGATCGATCCAGTGAACCGATTCGGTGATACTACCTTGGGTCCTTGAGCCGCCAGACGGAACGGGGTCAAGTGACGGAACTGCCCGACGCGGCCATGGACGTGAAGCAACCACGCTCCATGTCGCCAATCAGGGCAACTTGCCCTAGCCGTCGCAGCCGACCGCTGCTCTCACTCCTGCTCGCCGCCGCTGGTCTCTGCTACCTTTACTATGTCCACTCCCTTTCACAACTTGCATCGGACCGATGGCGAGGCAAGGCTCTGCACTCGCATCCCATCCAACCCGCCACGGCGAAGGTCCCTCTCGAGGCGCATATTATGAGCAAATGCCCCGATGCTAGGGTATGTCGGCCGAGATACTGGGCTTTGGGGGTCCTCTGACTCGCTTTAGGATTGCTTGAAAGAGCTGGTTCTCCCTGTGATGCAAAGGACGCATGATAAGGTGAACTTTACCTTGTCCTTCATTGGGCGGTGCGCTATCCCCAGCCAAACTCAGCTTCGCAGTGGCCAGCTGACAGGATACATCTTGTACACAGGCCGACAGATAATGACGGGGTAGCATGCAAGCATGGCCCGGAAGAATGCCTCGGCAACATCATCGAGTTGTGTGCCCAGAAGCTATACCCGGACCCGAAGACGTTTTTGGGGTTCACCATGTGTGTGACCAGACAGTATAGACTCATCCCTCAGCGGACCTTGATCGAGGACTGCGCGCTAGAACACGCAGTCGACTTTGAGGCACTTAACAAGTGTGCCACCCAGGACGACGGAGCGTTTGGAGTCGGGATGCTCAGGGGAAGCGTACGAAGAAGCGCAGCGGTAGGAAACAGCACGGCACCTATACTTGAGTCTATCTGCTAACCCTGCCTGACAGGCTGGTGTAACCAGGAGTTGCACAGTGAGACTCGACAATGAGATATACTGCGTCCGCGACGACGGTGAGTGGAAAGACTGCCCTTCGGGCGCCGGCGTCAACGACCTTATCATTGCGATTGAGAAGCTGTACCGCTCTTGAGTGGCTCGAATATATCCATCCAGAGGTCGCTCGCCTCGCCCAACGTATAGCACAATGTAATCCTATCCATACCTGCCTCGTCATCACCATGCATCGCCTCAAGCTGCTCGATTGTGCTGTCTAACCCGACAGCTTTTCCCACCGCCTGTGTTGCGCCGGCCTCGAGCGCCACGTGCACAATGTGGATATGGAAGTGGTAGTAGGTCGGCTGGTAGTGCACGTACAGCTTGAGCTGATCCCGCTCAATGGTCGGGAACACTTTTGTGGTCGCCTCCAAGAACTTATCCTTCATGTGCCTCAACCACGGGACATGTTTCTTCCGCAGATCTCGCAGGCTCCAGATATCCCGTCTCTCAACCAAGCCCAGCAGGTGCAGTGCATCCACCGTCTTGCGATCCCAATTCAGATCCGGCAGCAGCAGGAACCCCTCCTCTGGATCCTCCCCGTACGGCGTCCGGTAGATCACGTCATCGACCTCTTTCCGGCCCTCAATGATGTTAAACACCCAGTTCAACCGCCCTGCCTCGCGCTGCGCTTGCATGTAAGGGTGCACGTGGTCACGGTAGATGGCGGGTGTCTCGGTCACGAAGCGCACACCTTGCTTGCTGTACTTTTTGATGTGCTTTTCCGTACACGGGTAGACGAGATTGATTTTTAGGTCCGCAAAATTGTCGGCCTCATGGGGTACCATGCCGCTGTTAGCGAGATACCAGTGGTAGATGTCGTTGGCGCCGAGGTTCTTGATGGTACGCAGCGTGGTAGGGACTGCACCCAGGTAGTCAGGGGAGGAGGGGAAGGGGGCTCGTTCAAGAATGAGGAGCGCGGGCTGCGAAGAAATGGTTCCGTAGAGTGAGGTGCGGCGACCTGCTTGGTCTGAACGGGAAGGGTTGAGCGAGGATCAGGGCGCGAACGCAGGCGGGAGGGTTTGGCAACGAACCTTGGTTGAGGACTCGTTCGAATCTGAACTGAGGCACGAGCGCCTCGACGGTTGCTTTGGCTGAGGACATGTTGGTCGAGTGTTGGGTAGTCCCCTGCGGCGGGATTGAACTCGGCTTGGAGATGTTCACCAATGTGCGGGAGTACCAAAGGCACTGGGCCCGGCGCCTTGGCGGGGTTTGCTGGCGGTACGAAAACCCACCGGGGTGGCTGGCTGCCGGCTTGGCGAGTGGAGCTTGGCCGGCTTCACGATTGTTGTTAGCTTGGGACTCCCATAGCTTGGGCAGTGGCCAGCCATGTGGGAGATTTTGCGGCCCCTAGCTTGGCATGTACCTGTGGTCTGGAGTTCTGAAGCTCAGGTCTTCAGAGCTTTTTTCCTGACTTTGGAGCCGGTCTCCTGCTAGCACTTCTCGCGCTGGTTGTGACACCACTCAAAGGGGACGCCTCACTTTTACTGAAGAGCATGTGCGTAACCCCGCTTTCTCCAGCATAGTTTGGACATTCATCAGATCATTCGGATCGAATCCAAGCAAAGAACTACAGCCGCAAACTACTGATCAATATGGATCTCAACGGAAGGAAGCTAGGTCCGTGGAAGGATGTCAATCCACAATACCAGGCCCCTATCTTCCGTCTCCCCCGGAGCTACTCGCCGAGATCTGGGACCTCACCTTCATTGCGAAGTGTCGTGGAGGAGGCCTCAATTTCGACATTCGCTTCGACCACGAGCTTCCGGGCGATGAAGGCGACGAGAACACCGACCGGAGGCTACCTGCGCGAATCCTCGGGGACTCGCTGCTGACCTATGCGAATCACACCAACGCCATCGGCTTCATCGGTACCTGTCGCCGCGCTTATATCGAGACTTTCCATCTTGCTTTTGAACACACGGAGCTGTGGATGGGCGAGCCGGCGGCCAAGTACGCACACACACGAACAGGGGGAGAAAACCGGGAGACGGGACCGGGCGAGCTGCTTGCAGCTCTCAACAAGCAGGCCCAGAAGGTGTTGGCCCATAAGCACGCCGTGGTCGATCGCGCACGCCTCTTCTTACCGACTTACTGGGTCAGGGCCTTCTTCAACCGTTGGGTACGCCCGGATATGGCCTTTCGTACCGATTTTTTCGCAGACGAGATCAAACCGAAAGTGTACTGCCCGCGGGTCAGCGTCCTCGACAACGTCAGTTATTTGCGTTTTACCTTCCGCAGTACTGACTGGTGGCATTGGAGTGAGCCAGACGTCCCGCTCGACGTGAACCCCTTTTCACCCTTTCCCATCTCTAGCGGCATGTATCAAGGCGTCACGCCGGCAGATAACGAGGGATTTTTGCTCGCTGATTTCCGTTCCTGGGCCGTGGCCTTCGCCCTGATGCGCAACCTGCGTACCATCGTCATAGACTTTGAAGGGACGGAAGACCGCCGCGCTCAGCTAGAGCGCTTGGTCGATAATGCTGCCAATAAGTGGCAGTTCCTGGTCTTCAGCAACCCGCCGCCACCAGTTGTCAAGCTCGACGGCGAGTTACTCGCCTGGGCCCTCGACACCTCTGAAATTCCTGCTGGCCGCGCCCCCTGGATGAGGATGACCAACCCCATGTACCGTATCCGATCAGGCGAGCCCGGCATCGTGTGTTCAGATGGGAAACCCGTCGCCCGCAACTGGTTGACCACAGAAGGCAACGAGATTGTCAAGATGAGTTGGCGCGGCCTGCCTTTCCACTGGACGTTCAAATGTCCTGACTGTAACACCGATGGTTGGGGTAACAAGGAGTGTTGGACCTGCGACTATGAGCAGAGGATGAGGGGAAAGGGAAAGGGTCCTAGACTTTATTCCTGGACCGTCACTTGGACGGCGAAGCCTGAGGAGCCGGTCCCGCCTGGGTCGGCGGCGATCACGACAGCGGACATCTAACAACCTTTGGGCGAAGACGAGCGGTAGAGGCTTGGTGGTTCCCTGGCCAGTGGCGTTTTGGATTACGATGGGTTAGGTGGCTACGGATACATATGAGGGTTATTTGGACTTACGCGACATATTCGTTACGTTCTCTCTTTTTCTTTTCGGGTGTGGGGAGCGGAAATTTGGCTCGTACCTAGGTACGAAACGCACACGGGGGTTATGGCAAGGGACCTACCTAGCTAGGTAGGGAGGTCGACCATCCAGGTGGAGACGGACTAGGGGTACAATGCTCACGAGAACCAGTGAAGGCTCTTTTTTGGCGTGTTATTATTGAGTATGCAGTAGATGAGAGCCATTGAGGACGGTGGGCTGAGGCAGATCAGCTGCAGTTTGACACCAAACTGCCGAAAGCAACAACATAGACTGTGACTTCTGTCTCCCGGGTCGTTCTCAAAAGATGCCAGGAAGGCTTTGTCTCCAAAGCTAGTCGCACCCACGCGCTGAGGAGCCCGACCTTCACCAATAACCTCACAGGGCGACCAAGTGGCCGCAATGTGTCATAGAAATAGCACAAGATATCGTGAGTCCCGACCGAGACACCTACCGCAGAGCAGGTCAAGGGTGCCCCTGGGCATGAAAATGGTTAAGGATTGATGTCTTCAAAGTTACTGACATGCGCGGAGCCCGTCCCGATAATTAGGCATCCTTCAACCAGACCAAGAATAGTGTGCTGTGAAAGACAAAGACAAAGGGACTGGAGTGACGTGATAGCACTCGGGACAAGCCCCAACAAAGTCCTCTTCATTATTAGGTACCTAGTGACGGCAGTTTCGACTATGAAACTGGTCGCCATCACACGCTAGATTTGCATGGCACTGATGATCAAGATCGGGTTGTTGTCTGCATTGGTCCGGCTCGGTATGCAGGCATCTCGGAAGATTAGGTTTAATGTCATCAGCGCCAGATGCTATTCTGGCGTAGTAATGCGCTGTGGCATTTTCCTAACAACCTTGGCGGTTTTAATAATCGTTGGGAATGATGGACTTAACGTAGAGAACGTTGGTGGTGCAGCCCATGGACCTATCAGAGGCAAACCAAGACGGTCGAACGGTCTTTCCGGCTAAAAAGTGCGGAACAGCAGCGCAATGGGTGATACCCGAAAACCACCCGTGGGAGCGTGGATATGGCGATTGTCGGAATTCTCATGTGATCAGAAGCACCACCCAGCAGCTTCCATGATTTCACCTGCGATTCCATGCGCTCCAACGAAATTAGCGCAATGATCTCTCAGCCCTACAGTTGTCCTTGGCGCGTTGCTGGGTGGCGCCGACCCAGGACTACTCCGCATCGCCCCGTGGCATTTTATCCCCCTTTTGTCTCCACCAGCCTCGACCCTACCTCACATGCCGAGAGCTCCTTGATCTGACAATCCCGCATTCCCTTTTTCGGTCGGAATGGCTTTACCACGAGTAAATCACTCGCTTCTGCTGCTCCTGGCGGTCGGGGCAGCGATCGCATGGGCCAAGTCTGAAGTCTCGAGCTCGGCAGGGACACCCCTCTCGAACCTGAGCCTCAACGAGCTCGACGACAGGTTGCAGGTGTGATTGACTTCCCCCTTCTATACTCACAGAGATCCAATCGCTAACCAGGGCCAAACCTCCAGCAATGCGCTATCGTCCAAGAACTCAACGAGGAGAAAGCGGCCGCGAATGCCCAAGCTACCTCGTCCTTCGTCTCACGCCTGTTCGCTATTCTTTTCCCAGGGAGCCCCGCGGTCAACGCCCTTCTCGCGACACTGTACATTTCGGGCCCGCCCAACTTCCTACTAGCACTATGCCCGACCAATATTGACCCTTCGTCCCTGTCTGTCATGGTGGCCTTTGCTGTGGGTGGTCTGCTGGGTGACACCCTCTTCCACCTACTGCCCGAGATTTTTGTCGGCGAGGATAGCCCCGACGGTGTTCGCTTTGTGCTAGTCGAGCCTAACCGCAACCTGCTACTGGGCGTGGCCATCTTGGTTGGCTTTATGACATTTGTAGCCATGGACAAGGGTCTCCGCATTGCCACGGGAGGAGGGGGCAGCCACGACCACTCTCATGGACATTCGCACTCCCATTCCTCCGCGTCTGACGGGAAGTCAAAGTCAACCGCTGTGGAGGGGCGTGGGCCTGATGCGAAGGGCGTGGCCAACCGATCCAAGAAGGACAAGGGCCCTCCATTGGTCGGAACCAAGGCGGCCCAGGACGTCGCGCCCAAGGAAATCAACCCCTCAGTAAAGCTAGGCGGCTTCCTCAATCTCATGTGCGCAAGAACAACTACATTAGTACCTATTGTGGTCTGTCCGCATGCCTTTGGCTGATCCTTCCATAGTGCCGACTTCACCCATAACATTACCGACGGTCTGGCCATGTCTGCGTCGTTTTACGCGTCGCCGACCATCGGCGCAACCACGACCGTGGCCGTCTTCTTCCATGAGATCCCTCACGAGGTTGGTGACTTTGCCCTGCTCGTGCAGTCGGGCTTCTCGAAGCGGCAAGCCATGGGCGCGCAGTTCGTCACGGCCATTGGTGCCCTCCTTGGCACGCTGATTGGTATCGCCGTCCAGGAATTTGGTGGTGGCTCCAGCAACGCCGAGGGCCCAGGCAGCATGACGAGCGGGATCTGGGGTACTAGCCTGACTTGGGGAGACATGTTACTGCCCTTTACCGCAGGGACCTTCCTCTACGTCGGCACCGTGGCTGTCATCCCGGAGCTTCTCGAGACCGGCCCTAACAAGGGGTTAGAACTGCGCAAGACGCTGGTGCAGTTTGCCGCAATTGCATTTGGAGCTAGCATCATGCTGTATATTTCTTGGCATGACTAAGCAGGTTTTCCCGGTAACGGGGGATCGGGCGGTGTGAGTCCTCTCCCTTGCTTGGTACTGGTGAGGCGTTCGGTTTCTGCAATAGCTGCATGAATGCTATAGAGACACAATCTTGGATCAGGGATAGATCATAGACGGGTAGTAATATTAGCCATCATTACAACAAGGAGATAAGATAATATTGATCATTTCCAGCTTTCTATCGGGATCACCGATGGGGGGTCAGAAGGTAGATGCAAACACGGTGTAAACCGCCATGTCAAGTTTCCATGACGAAGACAGCAATCTACACCAAACCAGGTTGTAGTTGCGAATTGCGACATGCACCACAACCCTACCTAGTTAAGTTACCCACGTGTAACGACCTCATACCAGCGGCAACAGCAATGAGTCCTCGGCGTGGTTGGTTGCAAGCTTAACTGCACCGTTGGATTATCAATATTTCCTAGCTGACAAAGCAGTCCTTTTCAGCTTTTACCTGACACATGTCACAGCATTGGACGGCAGCCTTGAAATTGGTAAATGTAGCAACCGCAACCGAGCGACGTTCTTCACCGCTCGCTGCACACACGTCTCTTTCTCTTATTACTCATGTCAAGCTTTTCCCGGTTGACTCATGCCGGAACCGGGAGATTTACACCGAGTTGGTCTCCACATTCAGGACACTCGTTATTGTTTTTTTTTATCTTTCATCTTCTTTAGGCTCATGCATGCATGTCTTTTTTTTGGTGGGGGAAAAAAAAATTGGGCACGACAGAAAAGTGGAAACCTTCATTGGTGAGGGCGGGAGGATCTAGCTGCTGTTCGTGTAAGGTAGCGCACTGCGAGGGGCGAGGTCTGGCCCCCTGCTGACTTGTCGAGCGAAAGGCGTAGACTACCTAGCTATTAGTCTGCTCCGTATGTACTTGGTACTTGTTTCAGTGCCAGAGTTAGTAGTGTGCCGGAGGGATTGCTGGAGCCTGTACTTCGTGAAAACAACTAGACTAAACTGACCAGCCAAGCCAGCCAACCAACGAGCCTCGCGACCACCACCGTGATCCGACATGGTGGATTGTTGGATGCTGGAGACTGCTGTCTGCTGTGCTGGCTCGTGTTCTTACATGGTGGTCTAGACGACGGATGAACAGAAAGCGGATGTGCATTAACCACTTTCGCCCTTGGATGGTTAGGGGTCACCTACTACGGATGAGCACGTGGTGCCAGTTTTGATCCGCTCATGTGGAAAGCGGCAAAATGAAATGGTCTGGCTCAACGCATGAAAATTTGATGATATCCTATTTTGACGCTGGCGGCAGAAGGGATACTACGCTTGCACGCCTTGCACGCTCGTCGGGGGGGTGTTTTGATGTTGTCAAGTGATCACTCGGATTGGTAGGTACGTTGGAGGCATATGGATCAAGTGGATACCCAGGAACTTGGGAGGCTGGCGGTGGTCTTTTTACCAAAGGGAAAAGAGTTTCCCAGGCTTCGGCCCGTGTCCTGGGCACCTCTTGGCAGGTCCGCCACTGGGGAAGGCGAGGCCGAGGGCGAAGCAACGTCGGCTGTGAATTTGGAGTTGCGGATGAGGGACGGCAGAGCTGGGTGTAAGTTTGCTCCTTGGGCGACGCAGTTTGCGTGCCATAGCAACCCGGCAGTTTCCTCGTGAGACCCCAAACGGGTACTGGCTGCTTATTCTTGTGTTACGACTACCATCAACTTGGTGTTATGGGCGCGCTCCGTAGATTCGGCCGCGGGGAAGAGAGAGCCCAATGGAGGGGCAGATGGTTGGCGAGGCGGATCTCGGGGTCGCGCCATCGACGCGAGGCCCAACTTCCAAGAGACCCCGTTGTATTGCGCCATGGTCCTCCTCCATGTTTGGGTTCCAATTGACACATCTAATTGGAGGAGTCAACTTCAGAATGAAAAACTTGCTGCTCCATATGCTGCGTGGTTGTGGAAATTTTTCTTTCAGGCGGCCTGGCTCGGGGTTCCGAAACCGGGGACATGAGAATGGGGGCGGGCTATCACTGTTGCAGTGGGAGTGGTTCTCGGAAAAAAAAACTTGGACAAAGAGTCCCAGCATGGTGAGCAAGGCTGTAATGTTCTGTAGCTGGTAGCAGCTCCTGTTTCCCAATGTCATCATCGATGACGAAGGTTTGGAAGATTGCTGCGTATTGTAAAGGGTAGACGTTTGTCCTGCGTATATGAGGATTCCAGATCGACTGGCGGAACATTCCTTCGCGGAGCCGAACGGAGACCGAGGCAAGTGAGGGCAGCAAAAAGCGGCTGTCAAGTTCCTTGAGGCGATCAAAAACGACATGATCGACGGCGAATGAATGGGCGTCGGTCTGTGCTCTGTCATCGGATTCGTCCCTTCCTGCGCCGTTAATGGGTGGTAGGTGTCTTGGTGTGTATGGTAGGGCGTGGGTGGGGTGATGGTGCGACGAGTCCAATGGGAGACGGCGACTGCTTGAGGAGCAGTCACAGAGCTCCTTGCATGGACTCTCCCACCCCGCCTCCACCTCCGCCCACCTCGTCGACGATGACCCGTCCCATGTCCCATGCGGCCATGCAATCCGCGCACCCTTCGCTCGACATGCGCCAAGCACCCCAAATTCGTGTCATGGGTGTGCGTCCTTGCCCGGCCCGGGTAGCAACCTCTGTTCGAGGAACATCATCGAAAAGGGCGGGCTAATCCCCGCATCCATCCAAGACGCAAAGCCTGACGACCAGCTGTCCAAGCTTCGCTTTGTAATGACTCAAGAGCCTACATCCCTAAGGCCCCTTCTTTGTTTCCCCTAGCCGCTGACGATTCGGGAACGGGCTTGGTGGAGGTCAGGCTATAAGACACGCCGCGCGCCTTGTCCAAGAGACCGCCTTGTTCATCACATCACATCCACACCACGCCGCCAAGCCGCTGGGGACCTTTAGACCAGCACAGCACTAAAAGATCCCACCAACTGGCAGGATTACTGTATGAATACAATTGTTTTTGTTTCCTTGCTCTGCCGGCGACTTCGGGTCGCACCGCATCACACCAAGCTTCCTTTCTGTTTAGAGCACTTACGCCCGAGTCCGAGTCGATAAACTGGGCCGGTGCCATGTCCATCGCCCTGCTACAAAACATGACTGAGGCCTCGTCAGCCATGGCGTCTAGCATCAGCGACAGGAGTAACAACCTCCCAACCGTAGGAGGGAAGATGCCACCCTTTCCCAAATCCAGCATCGACATCAACTTGGACAACCACTTCAAGGCGAAGATTTACACGACTTCGTCTCCCATCACTGGCAATGTCACCATTACCACCAAACGTGACGTCCGTTTCGACGCCATTCAGATCCTGCTGATGGGCCACACCAAGACGAGGGTAGATGGCATTAGCTCACCCCACGAAGTCACACACACTTTCCTCAAGATGGTCATGCCGGTTCCCGAGTCCACCTACCCAGTGCCGCGAGTCCTAGAGATTGGAACTACTTACCAAGTGCCTTTCAACTTTGTGATACCAACGCAGCTTACCATCAACGCTTGCAACCACCCGAGGCTCACGGATCAGCTCCAGGACCACCATGTACTTCTCCCTCCCACAATGGGGCGCTGGTGGAGAGACGATATGTCACCCGAGATGGCTAGGGTCGAGTATGTGATCAAGGCGAGGGTGCTGCGACAAGACGATCTCGGAGGGAGAAGCGTGAGGGTCGTTGAAGCCGTGCAGCCTATCTACGTTCTCCCGGCGTCTGCCGAGGAACCGCCCCTAAATGTCGGAGAGCAGGATCGACTCTACGATATGTGCAAAACCAAGTCATTGCGCAAGAATCTTTTGACCTCGAAACTGGGCAGTCTGAAAGCCGAGGCATCTCAGGCGACAGCGGCTGTTCTGCGAGCAGATGGCGCCCAGCTAGTTTCGCAGCCTACAGCACTGGTCAACCTGAACTTCCAACCGACTGCCCCCGACGTGCTACCACCCAAGATCACGGCGATTTCCGGCAAGGTCACTGCCTACACCTTCTACAGCTCAGGCACCATCGAGACCTTTCCTAACATGGGTCACTGGAACCAGGAGTTCGCCTCGATCTCAAAGCGTGGCACATACGCCACATCCGTTTCTCTCCCACGTATCCCGGTTCCGGAGATCCGCTGGACACAGCACATCTCATCGACCACAAGACGTGACTCAGGTTACGGCAGTGACGGCAACGAGCCGTCCGATTCGGCGACCAACGCTCCCCGAAAGTCATTATCGAAGCATCATCGTCGACGATCGCAAGCCAGTGTCACCAGCACGTCTCCCATCTATCATACAACCAGTCTTCAAATTCCCGTGAACCTTCCAACGGACAAGAAAACATTCATTCCCACCTTTCACTCATGCATCGCCTCACGCGCCTACTCGCTCCAGCTGTCGTTGCAGGTGGGCGTTGGCTCGGCGTCAACAACATTGACGGTTACGGTGCCTATGCAGGTGGCAATTGAGACAGACTTTTCTCAGCAGCCACAGATTGAGCTTCCCAGTTTCGAGGAAGCCCAAGCTGATGCTCATTTGGAGCCTAGAGTGTTGGCGATTCCCGCAAGGGCGTACCGGGAGACAAGTGTCCTCCCTGGCTATGCTTGAGTGGTAATAACTCCCATTGTCTCTTGTTCTGGTTCTCGGTTTGGAGTTAGCTAGACTGGAACCAACATGGGTGTTCGGAGATTCAGCATGAATGGATACCAAGGATACCCTTCTTACAAATAATTCGACTTTTGTATCTCATCTCGACGTGAATAGGGGTGGTCATCGGCTGCACATGACGCAATAACGTTGCTACGGGGCGGATATACCCATTGGAGCTGTTGGCAACGGGATGAACTGTATTTGAGGCTTCAAATTGATATTGTTGTTTGAAACACTCACGTGACACCTAAGTGATCACATCAAGTGGTCGTTCAGTATTCTTCGATGTTGATTTATGCATAAAGTGGACTGACGTATTCTGAGTAGTGTGAAGTTTGGAGGCTTCATGTGTCATTCGGAAAGTTTCCCAATGGTCATCCTGACCAACTTGATTAGGGGGGGGGAGGCAAGACAATTTCGCACTGTGAAGGGCAAGCTTGTCCGTGATGGACACAACGTGCCATAATTCTGACTCAATCAGTTTGTTCTCAAAGTTGCCATGTCGGTCTTGGCCCAGACACGTTGTGGTTTCGAGACGAACCATGGGGGTTGGAGGCCGAGTCCACGGCGAGGATGAAAGGTTTGGACGATAATACAGCCGAGAATCCAGCACTGGCCGGACCGGCTAAAATTAGTTAGTGGCTCGGGAGACTGATGACTAGTGTAAGTTGGAGCGTCGCATCCCGGCAAACCTGGATGGCGCTAACTTGGTTAACTACCTAGCGGGACTGAACGAATTCCCCTGGCCCCTCGGCCGCTGGAATCTAAAAGGATCTCGGGGAAAAAACCTAACGACCCTTAGGACGTGGAATTGATTGAACGCTTGTCAACCACTAACTTTTTCTGTCCCTCGCTCCTCTCCATCAAGATCCAAACCCAACTGAAGCTGCCACTAGGTTCTGTGCTTCTGTTCTTGTGTTGTACGAGCTGGGTTCCTCTGTTTGGTCTGGCCTGCGTTGAGCTGAACCTTTTTTAGCTGACGCGTACCAAATCCCCTTTTCGGGATACCACTCCGGCACTCGATTGCCGATTCCATTCGTTTCTCATCCCCGAATTCTTTTGTAACCCCTCCCTGTTAGCGTTCTAGCGCCGTTGTCGTCGTCGTCGTCGTCGTCGTCGCATTGCTGCATCGTCCTGGTACGATAAGCTGAACTGTCACGACCTCCTCGATCACGCCGCGCGAGTCGCCCCAACGCTGCTAAATCACCCATCGTCAGCTCACCCGTCCACGATCTCTGTGCTCTTGATGATTTAATTGGATTGTCAACCCCCAAGGGAAGGGCTTACGGAACCGGATATCAAGAAACGATGTTTTCGAGGACGAATCGCATAATGGGGTGGTCTGGGTGGATGTCCCTCGTCCCAGCGCTGTGTCTCAGCCAGGTCTCGCACGCCTTCTACATCCCAGGTAAGTAGAGCTGCAGCTGAGATCGCGTCCTCGCCTGGCTTTAACTTATGTGGTCATTGGCAGGTTGGTCAATCAAGAGCTACATAGACAACGAACCGATTCCGCTCCTCGTCAACAAGGTATACTCCGACAATACCCAATTGCAATATGCGTACTACGACCTCCCATTTGTCGTGCCCCCGACGGGTCACCGACGCATCGGGTCAGGCTTTTTCAGCGGACAGAGCATCCCGCTCAACCTCGGCGAGGTGCTCCGCGGAGACCGCATCACGGTATCGGACATGGAGCTCTCAATGAAGCACGACACCCCGTGTGCCTACCTGGGTTCGCGGCAAGTCAACCATCGCGACCTCCAGCGTGCCCGCAGCATGGTGGCCGACGGTTACCTGGTTGAGTGGATTGTCGATAATCTACCCGGCGCGACGAGTTTTGTCACGGTCGATAAGTCACGAAAATACTACGCCGCGGGATTTAAGCTTGGCTTCGTGGACAACTCGTCCGGCCGCTCACGCTACTTTTTGAACAACCACCACACCATTGTCATTCGATATAGGAGGGCACCCGGCAAGGCGGGAGATAAGGGTGGCAAAGTGGTGGTGGGATTTGAGGTCTACACCAAAAGCATCGGGCCTGCTACGCCGAGGAATGATACGGGTTGCCCGACGAACCTGCGTGAGATTGACCAGCCGTTTGAATTGCGGATGCTGTCAAACAGTACTGCGGACGCACACGAGGTTAATGTCGATGATAACGCAACCCTGAGCATCCCGTACACATACTCGGTCTACTTCCGTGAGGATTCAGCAATTGAGTGGAGCCGACGATGGGATCTGTACTTCGTCAATCAGGATGAGGGCTCACGCATCCATTGGCTAGCGATTGTCAACTCGCTGATTATCTGTGGCTTGCTCACAGGTATTGTCCTCATGATCCTGGCGAGGACGATCGGAAAAGATATTAAGAGCTACAAGGACGCCATGAGCGAAGAAGGTAAAACGAGACGGCACCGGACTGGCGGTAGCAGCGGTTCCCGGACCCCCAAGGAGAAACCGAGTCTGCTTGAGCAAGTCGGCGAGGCTGAGGAGGCCGATCTCTCGGATGAGGACGAGGTACTTGAAGATGTCAGCGGTTGGAAAATGCTCCATGCTGATGTGTTTCGGACACCCCGTAACGGTCATTTGCTCGCGCCGCTCGTTGGCTCGGGTATGCAGCTGCTGTTCATGGCCGTCGGCTTGGTCCTGCTCAGTGCTTTTGGAATTCTCAACCCCAGCTTCCGTGGAGGCTTCATCAGCTTTGGTGTGGGCCTGTTCGTCTTCGCTGGCGTCTTCTCGGGCTACTTCTCGGCACGTGTTTTCAAGACATTTGGCGGACAGGACTGGCGACGGAACACGGTGGTGACGGCAGTGCTCTTTCCGGGTCTCTTGTTCTCGGCTGTCTTCGTTCTGAACCTGTTTGTATGGGCGCAGGCATCGAGCACAGCTATACCCTTCGGGACACTGATCGCCATCATTTTCCTCTGGCTGTGCGTGCAAGTCCCTCTCGTCTACGTAGGCTCGTGGTACGGCTTCATCCGGGCTGGTGCATGGGAGCATCCGACCAAGACCAGCGCCGCACCTCGCCAGGTTCCCCAGCAGGCGTGGTACATGCGTGACCTGCGAACCGCGCTGCTGGCTGGGCTGATACCCTTTGCTGTCATCTTCATCGAGCTGCTCTTTGTCTTCCAGTCGGTCTACCAGGACAAGAGCGGCTACTATTACGTCTTTGGCTTCCTAGCTGTCGTCTCCGCAATTCTGATGGTGACCATCGCCGAGGTCACGGTTGTAACGATCTATATCCAGCTGTGCGCTGAGAACTATAACTGGTGGTGGCAGTCGTTCATGGTGGGTGGCGGCAGCGCCGTGTGGGTATTTGTGTACTGTGTTTGGTACTACTTCATGCGGTTGCACATCACGGGGGTGATTAGCAGTGTTTTGTTCTTTAGCTACAGCTTCATGGCGTGCTGCGTTTATGGGCTGTTGACGGGGACGGTGGGCTTCTTGACGGCATATGCATTTGTGAGGAGGATCTATGGGTGAGTCTATCTTCTCACTATCTCACTATCCTTTTGGATGGAACTGACTGACATGAAACAGGGCTATCAAGGCAGACTGAAGGGGTTTCATTTCCTTTGTTGCATTTTCTCGTGGCGTAAAGCAGCATATTTGGATGGGAGTGTGAGGCGTTGGTTGTGGCGGAAGAACTGCTTTGGATTTTTTTTCTCTCTCTGATTTGGGAAATGGAGAATCCCTGTGGTGGGGCTTCGTGGGTTACGAACACCAAGATCCAGCAGCAGAACAAGGGTGACACAAGAATGTGGTCCAGAACACGTAGCGGATTTAATATTGTAAAGAAGAAAATATTTGTTGATCCCAATGTACAAAAGGCCTCCAACCGTTCAAAGAAGCGTCCGCCGTAAGCAAAAGCTGGCTGTTTAAACAGGGGGTTGGACCATGACTGAAGTTTATGATGAAATAGCGGCAGGGACAAGCGGGTCCTCAGGGGTGGTGGCACAGCGGCCCTCCCGACTCCTTGGCACCGAGCTCTCCACCATCAGACCATGCATTTGCTTTGGCTCTGCCAATTCACCTTTGCCTGCGGGTGTTGTATTGTCGGCAAGCCTTGTAAAATCCTTCTCGACAATTTCTTCAACACCCTCGGCAATTGATCGTGTGCATTCTCGGATTATTTTTATTCCCAAGAGTTATGAAGTGGGGGTTCGACACCTTGCTCGCGACGACCCGGTAACAGTTGGCGCGTCGAGTATTGGGGGGGGGAGAGAAAGTAGAAGGTGGGAGAAAGGGGAGGGAAAGGCGGTGGAAACGAAAGGAGAGGAACAAGAAGGAAGATCAAAAACAGAAGAAAAGTACAGGAGAGAAAGGGGGGGACAAAACAAAGTAGAGGGCAAGAGTACATATCAAAAAATGGGCATCCTCACCCTCCTCCACCTCCGGCGTTCTTCCCCTTGGGAAAAACCCACCCTCCTCGACCAGCTCCTCGCCTCACCGTTTGCTCTCATCGTTGCCACCGCCTACCAGGTTATCCTCTTCCTCCGCGGTCACCCATTCCGTCCTCCACCTGGGCGTCCGCCCATTCGTGTGGTTTGTCTTTCGGACACGCATGATCGGGTGCTCGACCATGTACCAGAGGGTGATCTCCTTATACATGGGGGAGATTTGACCGAGGCGGGCACGGTGAAGGATATTCAGAGGCAGGTGGATTGGTTGGCGGGCTTGGAGCATCGGGAGAAGTGAGTACACTCCTCCGTTTTTTCCCCGCAGTGCTTCACACTTCAGTGAAGGTTTATAAACCATACGTTCCAATGATATCTCTCCTCTACACTGTTCATATTTTTTTCAACCTGGTTCGTATCTACCACATCGGGCTCCCCTGTTCCGAGCCTACCGTGGAGGACATCACATGGTCAGCAAGGACAAGTCAGGGTCAGCTAACATGATTATCAAGAATCGTTATAGCAGGTAACCACGACAGCTGGCTCGATGAGCGGTGTAGGACCCCAGATGAGCAGCGGAAACCAAACTCAGCTATCGACTGGAAGGGTATCAGGTATCTCCACGAAGATATGATCACGCTGTCGTTTAAGGGAGGAAGGATGCTGAATGTATATGGCCGGTCAGGTGTGCCGCGTTGCGGTGACGGGAGGAACGCGTGAGTTGGATTTGCTCCAGAGATACGAGAGCTGTGGCTAACCGGTGGGCAGGTTCCAGTATGATCGGGATAAGCATCCATGGCAGGGGGCGATCCCGGAGGAGACGGACGTATTAGTTACGCACACGCCGCCGGTATTCTCCTTCTATTTTTCTTTACTCCCCTTCCCTATTCTCTTTCATTTCGTTTTCTTTTCTTCTCTCTTGTCTTCTTCATGGGCTAACTTGGCAGGCCTTTCACGGCGACCTGCGCCTCGGTTGCGAAGGCTTGTTGGAGGAAGTCTGGCGGGTCAAGCCCAAGCTGCACGTATTTGGCCATGTCCACTGGGGTCACGGCTGCGAGTCAGTCTACTACGACGAGTGTCAGCGCGCATTTGAGTCTTTTATGGCAAGAACGGGAAAGGGGTTTATATATGACTTTTATCCAAGTGCGGCGTGGATGGACGCCTTCAACGTTATTTGGTATGGCATCAGCAGCGTCTTGTGGAAATGGGTTATGCTGGGTCCCGGGTCGAATAATGGGGCTGTCATGGTAAACGCTTCGGTCATGTATGGGAATACCGGGAAGGTGAAGAACCCCGCCGTGGTGGTGGATTTGTAGATACATACGCAAAAAGTCTGGGGCTTTTTCTTGGGGGTGTGTTCGGGCGAATTAGGCCCGGAGCTTCAGGCAGCGAGTTGAGGATAAACAAACGGAACTTCTACACGCATCGCGACTGGACCAAAACTGGCTCTGCTGCCTGGAGCAACAATATCACAAATAAGCACTGGAATGAACTGCACTTTTGTCAGCTGTGTGTAGCGAGGCAGCCTCAGCCAAATTCATATCATCACGAGCAAAAAAAAAAAAGAAACCAGGAATCACGACCCCACCTTAGTACATCTTGTACCTCACCTCAACCTCAACTCAACCCAACCCAGCATCTCATCTCCCCCTCATTACACCACTGCGCAATTGTCAGTTGCGCGAAATGGATGCACCCGAAGAAGACTACGACATCAAACTGCAAAAAATCTCCGGCGATCTAATCGCCGAATTTGACAAGAAGCTCCCCTCCTTTCTCCGCAAACCCAAGCCCAATCCCTCTCAAAATGTAGAGACAGCAGCAACAAGCGTCATCCGCACCCGAGTGAAAACCCGCGAAATGCACGCCCTCATGGCCGGCCTGCTCGACCCCTTCCAGGAAGTGCCCCAGCTGCTCGACCCATACCTGCCCAAGTGGCTGCCCCAGCTGGGTGATGCGTTTCTGGAGTATTACTCTAGCTCTGGATATGCCCGGCGCCAGAGGAGGGAGCTTGAGGGAGGTGGCGAGGGAACGAAGTCGTTGTCAAAGTTGCTTACCCCCTTGCCAGCGGCCGTGTGTAAGATTTTGTATACGTTTTGCAAGATCCGGGGGGAGAAGGTAGTAGTGCGGTTTCTGAGCAATGAGACCAGGTTTCTAGAGCTGCTATTGGGGGTGTTGGAGGAGGCGGAGAGGAGGGATACTGGCGAGACCGCGAAGGGATGGGGTTGGGAGTGGGAGGAGAGATATGTGGTTTTATTGTGGTTGTCGCAGATGATGTTTGTGCCGTTTGACTTGGCGACGATATCTTCGACGACTTTCGAGACGGGGACGGTGTTGGGTGAGGAAGACGACGGAGAAGAGGGGAATGGACTGGCTAAGATTCCGGGCTTTGTTTGGCCGAATGGGGGGAGGCAGCCGGGTATTGCGGTCCGGATTCTGCCAGTGACCATCAAGTATCTGTCGTCGGCGGGGAAGGAGCGCGATGCCGCGAAGGCGCTGCTCGTCCGTATCGCGATGCGGAGGGATATGCAGGAGTTAGGCGTGCTGGATGCGCTCGTGAAGTGGGCGGTAGATGCTCTGCGGCCGGGGACGGATGGAGACGGAGGACAGCAAAGGACGCCTTATCATTATATTGGCGTGTTGTCGTTTCTGGCCGGGATATTGACCTCGTCGGCGGATACGTCGGACATGGATGAGTATTTGTCCATGGTGTTCCGGGCTGTTCACGGAGCGGCCTCCGAAGCCGATGAGAGGCAGACCTCGTCGGCCGTGTCATCGGCGCTGGCCCGCAAGGCGGTCATCAAGGTTATTCGGGCGGTTGCCGTGCTGGCGCTGCGGAACCCGAACCCAGACGATGCAAGCATCGAACTGGTCGAAACTACAATTGGATTCTTGCTGGAGAATCTTGCCGATAATGACACGCCTGTCCGGCTGGCGGCGAGCAAGGCACTGAGTGTCATCACGCTCAAGCTAGATCCCGAGATGGCGTCGCAGGTTATAGACGCCGTTCACGAGTTGCTGCACAAGAACGTCCTCTGGAAGAAGAACCCGAATGACCCCAGCGCACCGCGGACCAGAGATCTCAATGCTGTCAACCCCCTGGAGTGGCATGGACTCATGCTCACCCTCTCCCACCTGGTCTATAGACGGTCGCCGCCGGCGGAGAATCTATCCAACATCATCCAGGCGTTAATAACGGGCCTGGCCTTTGAGCGCCGCAACCCGTCGGGCGGCTCGATCGGCGCCAACGTCCGCGATGCTGCATGTTTTGGCATCTGGGCACTCGCTCGCCGCTACACCACAAAGGAACTCCTCGCTGTACAGACACCGGCTTCTCTGGTACCAAAGTATAACGCCACGGATGCTTCGGTGTTGCAGCTGCTTGCTACAGAGCTCATCGTAGCGGCCACACTGGATCCGTCGGGCAACATTCGAAGAGGGTCTTCGGCGGCTTTGCAGGAGCTCATCGGGCGCCATCCCGACACAGTGGAGAAAGGTATCTGGGTCGTTCAGACAGTGGACTACCACGCTGTGGCGCTACGGTCTCGAGCCCTCCGGGAGGTAGCGCTAAACGCCACCAAGTTGTCAGCACAGTACGGCGAGGCCATACTCTCTGCGCTGCTCGGATGGAGAGGCGTGGGAGATGTTGATGCTGCCTCAAGACGGGCGGCCGGTACATCCTACGGTACAATCACGGCGGAATTAACAACTGGTGCTTCGGATCCCGTTGAGTGGTTAACAGCATCCGTCCAAGAGGTTCTCGAACGCATCAAGGCGCTTCAGACCCGCCAAGTTGAGGAACTACACGGTCTGATGCTCAGCTTCGGAGCGGTTCTGGACTCGCTCCCTCGCATCACCAGTGACAAGGATCAATCTACTCTGAATAACCTGGTCGGCACTTCACTGGCAGGACTTGAGCATATACTAGAAAGCTGTAACACCAAAACATACCGAAGGCCGGAGCTGGTTGCCGAAGCAGCAAGCTGTTTGGTCATCTCTGCATTTCCGCTCCTCCAGGTGGCTACACTGGCTGCCCGTCACGAAATACGGGACAGGTGCACTGTTACGTTGCTCACGGGCCGAGAGCTGCTTGACAAGCCAGGTGAGAACATCTCCCGTCTCGGTGCAGCACTCGACCCCAGCCCAACATGTCTCGTCAGGCTCACGGGACTGCTCAAATCCTACCTGCACACGTGCCTGCTCCGTCCCGAGGAGGAAGTCATCGCGCCCGCGTCAGAGGCCGGACTCGTGTTGCTCATATTCTCAAGCAAGATAGAGCGGGAGCGTATTATTCGCGAGTGGGCCGATGTAGTCCGGCAGCGCCAATCGGGCCGCTTCGGCACCGCCGGTGGTTTCTTCTCTGCACTTGTCCTGTCATACTCGGTGCTCACAACGCTCGACCTGCCTGATGAGGACAGCGCCCTCATTTGTGACGCCCTACTCGAGCGGTGGAAATCGGACAAGGACACTGACACTCATGTGCTCATCCTGCGCAGCTTAACAGGCAGTGAGCTGCTTGTCCGGAATCTGCCCACGCTGATCGGCCTAGTGGCTGAAGGCTTGGATGACTACACGACCAATGCCCGTGGCGATGTTGGGTCGCTCGTGCGTTTCCGGGCGTTGAAGGCTGCCAAGGCGCTGTGGGAGAAATTTGTAACGGACACCACTGCAGAGACTACTACGACAGGTCAAGAGGGATTGCAGCTTGTGTCGTCACTCTTCCTACGTGTGCTTCGACTTGCAGCAGAGAAGCTTGATCGTGTGCGCGCCGAGGCGCAGACGGCGTTGGCGGCGGCTTTGGTTCCGAGGTGAGTCCACACTGGTGAAAGGGTTACGGATTCATTGAGGTGCATACATGGCATGAAAGGAAGTCCAGGCGAAGGCTGACATGCATGAGATATTTTTTTTTGCATCACTTCCTCTTTTTGTTTCCACTATTGCTAACCAGACGGACGCGGTGCTAGCTATGCCACCACACTGCGCATGTCGACCTTCTCGTCTAGGCCGTATTTTGGCTTCCTGCTCAGCATGTTCGGGGACCGGGGCCAACGGCTGCACCCCGCCATGCATCGGGCACTAATGTCAACATTGACCATAAGCACGCTGGAAGAGCGGTGGGTGGAAGAGCTGATGGCCGGCATCGTATCATCGGCTGACACGGGCAACGAAGACTTGGTCATTGCCGCGCGTGCAGCCCTATGCGACTTTTGTGTCACCCCCTCCACCATCTCCTTGGTGTGCTCGGCGCTGGTCCGCAACTTGCGCGCCCACCAAGGTAACGACCGGGTTTTGGTGCCGACTCTCGAAGTGGTTGCCTTCTTGTTCCACGTGGGCGTCTTTGGCATGTGCACCTCGGTCGACCTCAAGGCCCTGTGTCTGCTGGTGCAAAAGGCTGGGTATAAGACAGGCAATGTGCGCAAGATTGAGGCTTGCATCAGGGTTTACGGCGCCCTGGCTCTTCAAGGGCTCGCCGAGGCGAGAAAGCGGCTCGGCGCTCTGCTGTTCCATCCCTGGCCGAGGGTGAGGAGCATGGTGGTCGACGAGCTGTGGGGATTGTTGAGCGGGGATCTCGGAGCGGATCCAGATCCGGCCCCGGTCTCTTCTCTTGTGACAGCGACAGCGACAGCAACACCTCAAAGACTCCTGGGGGTGGACTGGGGCGTGGCTGGGAAGGCGCAGGTCAAACAGCTGGTGGAGGAGCTGGGGTTGGTTTGACAACTTTCTACTGAGGTAATGAATCTCAACATGCGATTGGTAGCGTATACGCTCATGTCTTCTCTTGTGTCTCTGATCAATCAACCCCTTTTGCCTGGGGCGAGGCGTGCTTCCAAATGATTCCCAGACCGCTCTTTTGTTTTTATGCCAGTTGTTGCATTGTGAAATTCATGCAATGCGAACGCCCCACGAAATCCTCTCTCGGGGTTCCCCTGCTTGTTTTGGCCTGACATCGCATGGGTGTGTGTTGTTGGTTGCCTCTCATCAGAAGGACAACTGTCAAAAAAGGTACTGTGCAAAACTGTGTTCTTTCTCGAGAGATTTTATTAACATGTACTGTACTCGCTGGCAGCACACTGTAATGTAGCCACTGTCACTGCATCCGCTGAATGATTTTCGATCGTGGCAAGTACGAATGGTGAAGCAAAAAAGCAAAGCCAAAAATGTGAAGAAAGTGCATGCCCACAGTGTGTCTTAACGTATATACACTGTGAAACTACCCCCATTTTAAGCCACGTCCGGAGCTGGGTCCGCACCAATCATACAACAAGGCAGTCGGATTTCATGGAAAGCGTGGGGGTTGCGATGTGTTGGCGGGCATCCCGCTTTTCACAAAATTGTCCTTAATTTTTCTTACCTCACAGCTCTCTGCAGTGGAAGATCAAACGATATTTTTTTCTTGTCTCTTTCGTTCAACTTTAGTCCCGACATGTTGTTGGGGTGTTTGGCTTGTTTGTTTTCGTTGGGCGAAAACAGTTTTGCCCTCTTTGCAAAACGGGGGGGGACACAAATAAAGGTTAGCGGGTGAAGAAACTACAGGGTAAAAAAGCCCGGTTGGGGATGGTGGTGACGCTCAAAAAGCGGGCAGTTACACCTCCGCAGGGATTACAAAGACTAGTGCGGTGAATTGGTAGGGTTAAAGCCAGGGAGGGCTTACAGGGAGGCTACCCACTGAAGTTTAGTGGCCGGGTGCGCTGGAATCATCACTGAAGCAAATTTTCCAGCACATTCGGTGAAGACGCCACCTAGATCCGAACAAGAAACAGCTATCAACACCACCAATATACCCCTGGTAAACTGTAGGCTCTAGCGGCTTGGCTGTACCGCACTAGTCTTTGTAATCCCTGCGGAGGTGTAGGTGGTTTGCGGGAACACTAGTGTCCTAGATGATGAGTTAAAGGCTTGGAAGTTAAATTTTCATTCTCTCGTAAATTTTCGTCACCGTCTCCTGACCTTGGAAAGAGGTCCCTCGAATATCCCTCCCTTGGACTCCATGAGGTCTCGATTCCTTTTCCAGGCTGGGCTGGACTTTGGAAAAAGCGAGCGATTAACTGCCATTCAAACTAAACCGGGATAACCCCGACTTTCCACCTCAGGACGGATAGTTACTTCGTAACCACACTAGTACCACACTACACTGAAAGAGGGCGCGACGTTTGTCGATCTCTGCGTAACCCCGCAAATGGCTTGCCAAGCAAAGGACAAACAAGAACCTCCGACAGGGCAGCAAGCGAGGTTCTCCCACAAGGAAGAGAAAAAATGGTCGCTCCACCCGGATCGAAGCAGAGTTTGCCGCGGCAGCTTGCTAGCTTGGCCATGAGAAATGATTGGTCTGGAATGCGATCCCGCTGCTTGTTCTGCGGGGTGGGCGAGACCAAAAAAAAGGTCTTCTTTCTGGCTTTCCGGAATTGCCCCGCGAATAAGAAGAGACACCCTCCAGAGCCAAAGGAGGGAAATGCACAGCACTTTTAAAATGGCTGGCTGGCTGAATCAATCGCGGCCCACGATTGGGCAGAAACATCTATGGAAGAAGGGGTGGAAAGCCTTTTTGCTAAGGCATGGACCTACACAGTCATTGCAAAGAGACGGTGTGGTGCAACCTTGTCATTCCCCATTCCCAGCGCAGTCGATGACAGGGCCAGGCATCGGAAGGGAAGCCGAAACAGTCTCCGGATCATGAACCCGGGCCTTGTGTGGTCAACCGTCAAACTTCAACCTCGAATGGAGCAGACGTGATCAAACTGGTAAACCCTGTGTTCCAGGTTGTGACAAGATCGTTTTTAGCCTCTGCTACGAAGCTACGTGGGTACGTAGTGTAGCCAGTATTCGTACCTAGTGTAGTGTCCTCGCCGAGGCGGGACCTAACGTTGCGGTCCGTCACCGTTTTTCGGGTCCGGTATCCACCCCCCTCAACAAAAAATTGCAACGGATGGAGGGTGGTCACGGAGCGATTGCAAAAGAACGAAGGAATCTCTAAAAGAAAACGAAGCTCGGAACTCGCCTACGGGGCGGTGCGACATTACCCTATCCCATTGAAAAACGTGCTCACAAAATAGTGTGATGGAGAAAGCCGGTGAGATTTCGATCTGTGATCCATGATCCATCCCATCATGGCTGGGATATCGAAATTCGGTTTGGGAAGGTGTTGCATTCTCATGTCATCATCTCATCTCATGCCATCTCATCCTACTCCGTACCTATACCCCATCTCACTCTCACACATGGCTCTGAGTTCAGGGACAGAATATACTATCTACCAGTTAGGGGCCCTAGGACCGGTAGTGCGCAAATGCTTCAGAACACAAAAGAGTTACATCAACACCACCTTGGGTACCTCGCGCCAAGAGATCAAGTCGCCTCGTGTCGCTGTCAGACGGAGCAATGTTAGGAACGTTTGAACATACATACGTGCATGGCAGGGGAATGGCAATATGGATGAAGGAGAAGCCGCAAGTGCGAGCCGTGCAGTTGGCTGGATGGATATTGTGGGATGGGGTCGGTGAGAGCCGTCTGCTCCGCCCAGTGCGGGCGATTCCGCACCGCACCCCCCTCGGCCTGTCTCTCTCTCGGTCAAGCCACCATGACGCCGGCAGTCAAGTTTGAACACAATGCGATTCGATCTTGCCGGTGATACTTTAAAAAAAAAATTATGTTGTGTGCGCGTCAAATTGGGAAACGCGCATACTGCGTCCATATTTTCTCTTCGCCGAAGCCTTACATATCCGCGTCCACATGATACAATTTTTCACTCCTCACCACAGACATGCTGCCGTCGGATACTGATTTTTTTTTTCTTGCTCTTGCCAAGCGGCCTGATCCACAAAATGTCCGCGCGCGATGTGACGGGGAACAATGTCGCCGCGCTCGTCCCGCTCGGCAATTTCGTCTTCAAAGCTCAGGGCAGGGCAGAGAGCAAATCAGCAGTTTGTTAACGAGCACAATTCGCAAGCTGCAATGCCTTAACCGCCAGGAGTGCAGCAGAAAAAGAAGCGGGAACCGAACAAAATCATGGACAAGCTTGGGGCTGCCAACACCACAACCAACCGCCCAGTGAGTGTGAGTTGGCTGTCGTGCGAAGCAAGGGCAAAAGAATCAGGCCGTTTCCGAGGCCAAATTTACGGTGTAACATCCAAGATCGATCTGCCATATCCATTGGCCAGCTCGTTTCCATGTCCTCTTTTGGACTGACGCCTCACCAGCAATGTGGACCGATCAAGAATACACTAATTACTGTGTAGTTAACTTATCACAACTGACCCACCCTGCTGAGAGACTAGCTGAGAAACAAGTTGTCTTCATTCTCGGCTCCTAGACCCGATCAGCATCGGGCCTTTGTCGATACAAGTCAGAATGATGCCGAAATGACACGTTTGCCTGTGACCACGAGAGTCTGGAAAGGTTGCAGTAGCAATGGGGTTTGGTTGTGGTCCTGGCGTCCGTTTCTGCATGTTCCAAACCGGCCAAGGCTCTCGGTCATCGAGCACAATGTTTCTGCTTTGGCAGCTGCGCAGCAGCACTCATGCAGCACCTCGCCTCGCAGCTTGACACTCGGCGAGCGGGGTTGTCGATTCAAGTTTGGTCATGCCAACAACCGCATTGTCAGAGAATAGGTAGGTTCAAAGATAGGTAGGAAGTCGACCTAATACGGCCTCGGTCAGCTATGGATGTTCGGAATGCCACCGTCACACAGCGTCAGGAATGGGCAGCTGGCGAACAAAGATTCGTCCGTCACGGCGATGCAGCAGCCCACATGAGCGGAAGGCAATGGGAACTCAGGCGGGGAGCGATGCAGCTTCGCTGGCCGAGGGAGATGTGCACGAACCGCGACAAGTGAAAAAAGCCACTACTCCTGCCTAGGCAGTCTGAGATTGTCTCAATTCAGCCGGGAATTCTCAAATCCTGAGGAGACAAGGAGTTTGTGCCCGCCTCAAAGATTTGCGCGAAAATGCCCGCCGGGTTTAACGTGCGAGCGAGGTTCAAAGGACTGCATTCTACCTGCGCGGTTACAGAAACCTTCGATTGTTGGCTTGGCGAAATCTGAGAGAGCATCATCAGTCATCGATATTCCTCAGCGAAGAGGCCGGGGTCGACAGCGGGGAGCGGCTGATTGGCAGCCTAATTGATATCAATGGTCTCAAGTCATGTTATACCAATGTTATATACAATGTCGACATTGTGTAGCTATTCTCGTCCCTAGCTCCAGTGTGCCAGAGTCGTCACCACAATCTCGAACGGTTTGGCGCAGTTCGCTTTTCCGAAAATGATCGGGGTGAAAAGCAAAGGGGGGGAGGGTGCCCCCGCCTTCCATCACGGCCAAGCCAACCACCTTCCCGCCTTCTTCTCCCCACCGCCTTACATCGCTGGGGGGTACTGTCTGACCCCCGCTCGCATCCCTGACCGCCCGCGCGTGGCAGCCCTTGTCGACTCCCCTGGTCCGACGCACAACGCAATTCGCAACCTCAAGCCCGCTCTGGTTTGTTCTCCATCGAGCCGTTCTCTCCGAGCGCCCTCCAGCGCCTCTTGTCTCTCGCGCTGACTGAAACACGGCCGATGCGGCGAATGATGTGGGCTTTTTCTGCAGCAGCCACCCAAACAGGACACAATCGCAGGAAATCTTCAAATCAGCATACTGCACAGTATATGTGGTTCGGTGGACAAGGTCCAATTCTTGCTCGCTCGCGGCGGACTGGCCGTGATCGACATGCAGGACCAAGACGGGGCATTGGAGAATGAGCGAGTGAGTGCCTGACCATCGCGCCCCGCCTAGTCACTCATCCCCAATAGAGGTGGCCTAAGTGGTGTGTCTCTGGCGTGTCATCTGGAATTAGGACCAGGTGAGGGTGAGTCCGAGCTTTGTCTGAACAGTTTTTTCCTCTTGTTCATCTTGACGACTTGCTGCGAACAGGTGGACCGGCTTGAGGCCCGTCACTCCCCTGGAAAGGGAAACAGAACGCGCCCGCGGATCAAACCCACCCGCTTTGCTCAACCACACATCCTGCCCGCACTTGATTCAATCAAATCAATCCCACGCCCAGCGCGCCATAGAACCCTGCACCCGTCCCTGTTCCCGTAGTCAATGAAAGCCTGCCGCTTGCCACCCCCCTCACACAGGAGCAATTAGGTACAAAGGAAACCACCACGGCCACTCTTCCCCCGGAAGCCGGGCCTGCCACCATTTTCCCCAATCGCTGCATTTTTCGAACCGATTCTAATCTGCTCCTGCCACCACGATCAGCAGCACCTCGACATCGCACACGCTTTCGAATATTTATACGACGATACTAAACTTGATGTTATAGTTTGAGGGGGTTCTGCACTTTATTCGGCCATGACTGCATCGCTCTGAATTTCCGTTCGATCTTCGACGCCTGATCGACCCCCTATTCCTACCCGCCCGCCCACCCAACCCCGACTTGTTGGCTCAATTCCACGCAACAGCCCGAAGATTGGGATTTGGGATTAAGTCGGGCCCTACGCCTGAACGAAGAAGGAAGAGAAGTGACATTGAAACGAAAAACGAACCGCGAGTGCTTTTGTTCTAGGGTTTGTTTTTGGCGGCCGCGCTTGGTGTTTACGTCTCACCAGCCTAGCACGAAGCTTGCCCAACCTTGTCGCGTTTCGTTAGGTACGAAAGCCGGCCTAGCAAAACGCACCCGACAACAATTCAGCACGGCAACGCCACGAGGACTAGACGTACTTGGTGGAGACGAGCCGGATCTCGCCATGGACGCACTTCGACACCTCATCACCAACATACCCGACTGGCTCAAACGCCTTGAGGAGCTCAACAACCAGATCGAGAAGCGACAAGTGCAATTAGCCCTCGTCGCCGAGCAGTCCAAATCGAAATCCAATGGCGTTGGCACGCCCGCGACAAGGTCACTGCGAAACAAAGGGTCGACAGAATCCCTCAAACCCAAAGGCGAACCCCCAGCCCATCCTCGAGAAACAACACCGCCTCCCAACGATGCCGCCGCGAAAGCCCCCGGCGAGCAGGCTCCACCAGCCAGCCCGGCAGAGTCGCAGTCACCTTCAGCCATTGCCCGCATGACGATGCAGGCCCGCGCCGCCGGTCAAGCGCGTGCGCGGCAGACGCTGCGGCGAAGACAGCGCTCTGACTCGGTCGTCAGTGCTGAGGGTGCCGCGCCCAAGTTCCGCACGCGCAGCATGATAATTGTGTATTACGACAGCTATGTGCAGCTCTTCTTCGAGGACCTCGTAAAATTTGTCAGTGCCAGCCGCAACATGATGCGCAAGGCCAAGATGGCGGCCAAGGTTGCCCAGATCAAACGGTTGGCCGAGCTCGAAATGCCCGACGAGAGCGACGAGGAGAGCGAAGGCGGCTCTCCTAAACGTGATGGCAACGCTCCCATTGCCCCGATGGAGGCTAAGGACGGTGACGAGGAAATGCCCAGTCTGCGCTATATAAGCACGCGGCGGCTGCAGACGCCCGGCATGCTCATGGCGCAGGCGGCCCTCGGTCGATCCATGTACTCGCGTGGCGCCCGTCCTGGCTTCGGCACACGCGGCCTAACCAATCCCGCTCTGGACCCTCTCGAGCCGGATGTCTATGATGACCTCGACAAGGGGCTTGAGTATGTCCAAAGCATGTGCGAGCACGCCGCCCACCAGTTTTTGCGCGATGGCGACTGTGCCGAGGAGGTTGGCAATATTGAACGCCGCCTCAGCGACACCAAGGAGCTTGCCGACCGCGAGATGAGCCGCATAGAGCGTGACGACCCGGAGCAGCTGAAGCAGCCACCTGAGGAGCGCATCAGGAGTTATCGCCCGCCTAGCATGCGCAAGGACATTGCGAGCTCCAGCGACAAGAGCGAAAAGTTAAAGGACGCGAGCAACAGCCAAAAAGAAGCCACGAAGGCGAAATTGGCTGCCAGCAGCGAGCTCGAAGTCGATGAGGGCATCGAGGATATGGACACCGAAGTTGCACCACGACTCGTCTATAAAAGCACCAGAATGATGACGTGATCTATTCTGAGAATCAGGTGTTGTAGCGACGTGGAGGAACGGACTCGGAGCAGGAAGCTCAGAAGAGAGACCTTTAGCGACACTCCTGGCTTACTAGAGCCGAGAGTTTGTATCACTGTCCGATAACTAAGATTGTCCTTGCGGCAAGATTGGTGGGCAGATACGAACGAGGGGAGAAACAGTCGCTGAAGTGCCAGCTCCATTTATCGATTTGCGGGCGGCAGGCCGCGGTGGGAGCGTAGTGGTTGAGGTGGGTGGTTGCCTAGATAATTTTAGGAGAAAGACTTCTGCACGTTAAGACGAGGCCTGGGCAGGTTGCGAGGGAGCAGTGGTGGAATGGGCAACAGTGTCTTGGGGCATCAAACAAACCAGGAACGAATGAACAAACGACCGAGCCGAGAGGTTGAAATAGAGCTCTATGTGACATGGGGTTTCCAAAGCTCACCTCTTCACCCGAACTCGAACTCAACATCAAACCCTTGACGCTTTTTTACGAATCTTTTTTATCATTCGCGGCAGGCAAGCATTAATCGGCAGGCATAGCACCGGAGTTTCAGCCTATCTTTTTTGTCTTGGCTTCGTCAGTCTCTCGCCTCGTGTCTTCCTAAGGTAATCAAGCATACCTCACATGCAAAAAGACAACTTGGAAGGAAGGGGGCGAGCCAGCGACGGGCTAAGACTCAAGGGATAAGGGAGGGAGGGGCGAGGGGAAACCTACCTGTGATGTTGGTTTTTTCTCTCTGCATTTATATTTCACATGTGTGTGTTGATGGGCCTTTTCTTTTGAGCTAAATCTTGGAGATTTCTTTTCTTGTCTGGAGGAAACAATTGTTTGTCTGGTGGAAGCGATATGATCGTAGATATGATGGATATGGAAACTTGAATATGGATGGATGGATCTGGGAATGGGAATAAGGGAATCATCGAGATGCACACCAAGTCCACCGGCAAAGACATGTACCTCTCTGATGAGGGTCTCCAGGGGTACAAAACATTGGCAAATGAATCGAGATATTGCGTATTCTTCTGGTTTTGTCTTTTTGCCATTTTTGTTTTGCTTGTATGACGAGTGGTTGTTTGCTGGATTTTGCTTGGTTATGGACATTGCACTTCGTCATGTTCATGGTTTGCTTGCTTGCTTTGCTTTGCTAGCCCTGGCACGCTCGCACGGTTTGGCTCCAGTATTAGCTTTCCGCCTTCCGTCCCTACACATACACTCATGACCACCAGAGCGCGCACACATTCCACATCTCACATTACATGTCCTGTACAAAATCTGTGTCAACCTAACCATAATACACATACACAGCTTTGCACTGGGAAAAGGACCCAGCTAGATCGCGGATGACAAAATGGGACAGGAACTCGACTGGCTGACGAATCACGAAGAAAGGGACGCTTTAGGTACAAATACAGTATATATGGCTGGGCAGATAGCACCCAACATATATTCAAAGCTATCAAATATCTACATTTTACCTAAATCTTGGGGTCGATCGCAGCTACATCGAATTGAGTAGGTAATGAAGAGGGTTATCTCAAAGCTCAGACCAGTTTTCTCGTGGCTCCACTATAGCGTAAGCACTTTGCCAAACTTGAGGGAAAACTGGGCGAGACGGAAGCGGAAGGAAGCCTTTGTTCATGGGCGGGGTCACCGGTTGGGAAACAGGCAGACAAAGGTGTGGTTTGGTAAGAGTAATATGTGTTGCCGAGGCTGCTTTGACGGCGATGTATGTGTTGGTGTCCAGCGTGCCAGCGGATCTCTCATTGGCGAACTTTGAAACGGAGTTGTGCAGGCTGTCCCCCCATTCTTGCCTTCAAACAACCACCAGGCACCAATACAAGCAGATGAAGGCAATATTTGGGACATGGAAATAAGATTATTATTGTAGTAGCAAGCTCATATGGACCTGGACTACTTCAAATGCTCGACTCCGACTGGCGACTCACGCCGTAGAAAAATACTGATCAAAGAACTATATGTGCCGAGACAAATGCGATGCTAGAGAACTCGGAGAAACACTGCAAGCGCCACCGCGGCAGCGATAGCAGTGCCGACGGAACCAGATACTGCGGCTGCCATCCCTCTTAGGTTAGTGTCTTGCGTTGCCGATGGATGTGATGTGTCCGAGGTTGCGTTTGCGGTATTGTTGGGTCTAGCCCTGGTTGTTGCGGTGGTAAGGCTCCCCGAAGTCATGAAGAAGCTCGAGGTTCCCAACGAAGCCTGGGCACTCCCGAGTCCGGATACCGCACCCAGACTGCCGCCACTAGCCCCTCCGGTTGGAAGACTTGTGACCGACGAGGCCGGTGGGCTAACAACGGACATGAGATCAAGCTTGAGAACCTACAAGATGGGGAAAGGCTTACAGATTCTTGCATGAGATATCGTAGAGAGGCGATGTCGTCAAAGAATTACCGATCAGCCCAAAGCTAGGATTGGGCGTGGCCGGGACAGCGTCCTGGAACGTGTACCACCAAACATTAACGGTACCGAACATGGGGCAGCCGACTTGATCCCAGTATGATTTTGCGTTCTCCAGTCCAGGCACAGCGAGACCTACTGTCTTGCCACTAACAGGATAGCCAGTTTCCGTGACCCAGACAGGCTTTCCACCCACGGCGGCTTTGGTAGCAGCAAAAGCGGCATCGAAGAGGGCCTTGCTATTGGAAATGGTGTTGATTTGGGTCTCCTGGAAGTAGGGATAGGCGTCGACTCCGATCCAATCCGAGGCATCAATGACGGCTTGATTCGAGCCATTGACCCACGCCGTCCAGGTGTCTACATGGCCGACAAGAGCCCCAGCCAAAGGGGTTTGCCCAATGACATCACGGACTTGGCCAATGTAACGAACGATGTCAGCGGGGTTCTTTCCGGGATTTTCATTGTTCAGGATACCGGTCGGCGAGTTGCGGTACAGGTCCTCGCTGCCAACGGATATACCGGCGACGAGCCCAGCAAGCGCGGTTCCGTATTTGCTGATGGCAGTCTTCAAGGCTTGTAGCTCGTTGTTGACGGCAGCATCGCCGGCAGAACACCACAGGCCGAGAAGCAAGGACGTATTGGTAGCAATAGCCGCGGGGATGGCGGAGATAGGTTCACGACCTGTACCCGCTTGCTGTTTCGATGCCAAAATTAGACGCTTTTTAGTCAACAACAATGATGACTCTGTCACATACAACTGTTGTGTATAAACGAGCACTGGTGAAGCCTCCTCCCGGGGCTCCTTTAAGGGCCCGCGCTGCCCTGAACTCGGCCTCAAAGTCTGACTGGAACTTTGGGGCACCGGAGTTGTACGCTGAGCCGTAGTTGAAGCCCTGGAAAACGGCCAGGGTTCTTGAAACAGTAGCCGCGAAGGCCGCAAGACGGGTTGAGTGCATGTTGGCAGAACAGGCGCGTCAATCAAGAGGAAGGGTGCAAATCAGATGTTCAAAACCAAGGGCGAGTAAGGCCAACTCCACTCCAAAGATGACAGTGGGCAAGGATAGGTGAAAAAGAGGAAGCAGATGGTCTTCTCAGGATAGATCGTCTTGTATGCTACGCGAGCATGCGAGAAGCGTCGTATAGGTATAGGCCACGGCAAGTAGGAACGAACTAGGCGTTGGTCGCGGCGTACAGCACGAATGGCAACACGAGGTGATGTCCATCTCAGGGATGCGGAAAGGAAAGAGGGACGGTGATAGATATTAGGTAGGTAACTCAATCGGGCGAGTAGCTAAGCAAAGATGATCAGAAGTTGATATCCCGACGTTCGAGAACGAAGAATTTGCAGGACGAAGAAACGACGCACGAGCAGACGAGGACTCCATTGTAGCAGACCAGGCATCGTATTTGGAAGGGAGGAACGACTGAGTCGGTCTTCTCATCTTGAACCCGTACGAGGAGAGGAGATACGGAAACAGGAAGCAGCGACCGTCATCCACCACCTGCACCTGGGTAGGTCAGTCAGGCTTGTTGTCATCGCCTCCTATCTTTGGACGCTTCGGTGCGTCGAACCTGATCCGGTGGCGCCGAGTCCCCAATTAGGACGCCTCATCCCCTGACGTCGGGCTCGACAGCAACCCCCGTGCCCACTTTGGCGTTGTTGCGGGTGGGAGAAGCCATGAAATTATCAATGAGAGACAAATTGCTGGAGGTCGAAATGAGTTAGGTTGTTCGAACCTTGACAGCTGGGAGACAAGCCATTGCATAGGCCAGGTCTATTGTGGCCGGTCGACGACAATCCGATTGCTTGTGTAACTGGCATACACACAGCCCGACTGTTGATGAGGCGGGCTACCCCGCGGATGCTCGATATAATCCAACCTCTAAATTATTGTTAGCGCAGGACTTGACGGGGGTAACTAACTAGGTAAGTCTTGGAAGCTGTTTGTGAGGCGTCAAGCAGGGAAATATATATTTAGGCTTTAGTTTTAAACTTTATGGGCTAACATACATCTACATTGCGCCCTTGAATTTTCTTGTCGGGCCCTTGAATATTTTACCTCCAGCCCTTTTGGAAGAAAGGAAACAATACCCTGACGGATTGGTCTTGGGTGTGTTCCGCGGTACCCTCGCGGCTGCCAAGCTGCATGAGCCATCTTTCAGGGTTTGGGTTGTACTTGCATCCCCAACTCACCCGCCTTCGTGACGGTGCAACCCTGGAGATTTGAGTCTTTGTCTGCCTGGAGCGTTGCCTCGTCTCCCGGGCAATTCCACTTGACGACAGAATTGACAACGGCGGTTTTGGCGTGCCTGGAGATGAGGCCTGCGCCGCACCCATGCCGCGGCCCTGGGGTTCGGCATTTAGCAGATCATCCAAACTGGGCCCGCGACCAACTCGCCGTGACGGCGACAGATCAGGAAGGTCAGGTGTTTTGCCTTGAGCAGGCACACACTGGAAGAATTCCTATTTCACAACCAAAAATCCCAACTCGTCTTTCTTCACCCTCGCCCTCTTCGCGTCCAGAAACAGAAATGCCCTGAGATACAACCTCAGCCAACCGCGTTGGGTCACTCTCCAGTGAAGATTGCAATGGCTTCCGCTTTTGTCTGGCCCTGGGATGGGAACCCGGACCTGCAACTCGGAGAGAGGTCATTCCAAGTCCTCACCGGCCCGCACTCAAGGTAAGAAATGCCGTCCCGACTTCTCTACGGGTTATGGGGGGGATGCTGACACCCCGATGAGCTCAAGCAGTCAAGCGGTCGAATGGATTGACCTCACGTCCGGCCTGGCCAGATCGGGGATTATCCAGCTCGCCCTCTTTGTCGCGCTTTCAATATGGGTGATAGGAACTGCATTTCGGCGGCAAACGCCCGAGGATGCCGCCGTAAGGTCCAGAGCATCCAGAGTTCGCCCGGCATACGAGATAACCGCCCAGTTCGCCCAGGCCATTGCTATTGCTTTCCTCGCGACTGCAGCGTTTCGTGATCCAGCACAGTGGCCCAACGTCGTCACTGTCAGCTTTGCATTTCTGCTGAGCCTCGGCCGCCTTTCAGCATCTCTCAAGTGGCGACACACGTTGTTGCACCAAGTCAACACTATCCTCACGGTTTCGCTAATTCTTTTGTTGGCCGACTACCTCCTCCCACGTCTCAAGGCTGGCATTGTTCATGAGCTGGAGCCGGCGAAACTTGGGTCCGTTTGCGCTCTTGGAGCTGCCGTTACCGTTGCTGTCTTGACCCCCAGAGAAGTACGCTTTTCACGGCCACATCTGACGCAGGATAAGTTTGAGTACTGACAAGCAACGCAGTGGACTCCTCCAATCGTGGAACATCCCGAGCATTACGAACTGCCCGAGTTCAAGCCCAATCCTGAGGAGACATGCAACTGGTTTGCACGCTATGTGTCATTCAGCTACATGAGCACCTTAATCTGGACGGCCTGGAACCGCGACTTGACAATGGACGATTTGTTTCCCCTGCCTTGGTATGACGACCCCTTGGTGCTTCTTCCACGGGTTATGAAGGCGCGAGAGAAACACAAGACTACGCTTCGCACCATCTTCGCCTTCCAAGGGAGCCAGGTTCTTTTCATGTGTCTTTGGGTTGCCGCCTCCAATACCTTTCAATTACTATCGCCCTTTGCCATGTACCAGCTCTTGGAGTACATCGACTCGCCGGAAGAATCCTCTCTACACCCAGCTATATGGCTATTCCTTCTCTTTCTCGGTCCGATTCTGAAGTCTCTCGCATTTCAGCAGTACATCTTTTTGTCCACCCGACTCCTTGTACGATGCAAATCAGCCATGACCCAAGAGCTCTACCACCGATCTATGTCTTGTATGGAGCTCGAGGAAGACGTCATAAATAGCATTGCAACAAGGGGGGCAAAGGAGGATAGGGGCGTTGAGAGCACCTCGGCAGGCAGGCTAGCAAACCTGATGGCCAGCGATCTGGATGCAGTATTTCGAATGCGAGACAGCCTCATCGCCATTGTTGGTGTGCCCGTAAGCGTCGTTCTCACTGGCATCGCGCTCTATCAAGTCACTGGTTGGCCTGGTCTTCTTGGAATGTTGTTGCTAATACTATCTATCCCAATACCGGTTCGGCTGGCCAAACTGATGGGCAGTGCCCAACGCAAGATCAAGTTGGCACAAGACTCGCGTATCTCGCTCATCACTGAATACCTCGGATCCATCAAAGCCATCAAATACTTTGCATGGGAAGATGCCGTTGTTGACCGGGTCCAGGGGGCCCGCGCCAGCGAGCAGAAACAGCTTTGGCGTCTCTCCATTTTCGGAACTCTTATCGGCGAGACTGCAGATCTCATTCCGACCAGCTCGCTGTTGCTTATCTTTGGGCTATACGTCGGTGTTCTCAAACAATCGCTGACAGCCTCCGTTGCTTTTACCACGGTTACTCTAATCAATACAATGCGCCGGAACCTCTCAGTGATGAGTTGGGTGACGAGAAATGTTACCGATGGGTTCATATCTCTCGACCGCCTTGATAGGTTCTTTGCAAGCACGGAGCCACTGACACGATATCCCAAAGGGCCGCTCCGAGCCCAAAACGCGACGTTCCGCCGCTCGAGGAATGCGATGTTTCGACTTAGAGATATTTCCGTCGATTTCGTCGAAGGCGGTCTAAATGTTGTTTCAGGGCCGTCCGGGAGCGGGAAGACTACGCTCCTCCTCGCGCTACTAGGGGAGTTGGTTTTGGAGTCGGGAACCGTTACGAGCCCGGGCGATGTCGCATTCGCATCACAATCTCCCTGGCTCCAGAACGAGACTATTCGCGACAACATCCTCTTCAATTCACCATTTGAGCAAGTCAGATACAACCGCATCATCGAGGCCTGCTGCTTTGGCCCTGATCTTGCAGATCTCTCAAAGGGCGACCTGACAGAAATCGGCGAGAACGGCACCATTCTTTCCGGCGGTCAAAAATCCCGCGTGGCCCTCGCCAGGGCATTGTACTCGAAATCTTCTGTCATCTTCCTGGATGATATATTTTCCGCCCTCGACGCCAAAACGGCCGCAGCAGTGTGGAAGCTCTGTTTCTGCAGCGATCTGCTGAAGGAGAGAACAATTGTGCTGGTAACTCAAGTCCCATGGATCCCGCCGCAGGCCGACTTGGCCATTTCAATGGAAGACGGCCGCATCAGCAATGTCGAACGCAATATAGGTGTCACACGAAAACCTATCATGACCGAACCTGCGCGTTTGGAGGGCGAAAGCAGTAATTCCGCCGACCCTTCTGCAGAACCCAAACCGGCCGCATCCGAAGACAAAACTGACCAGATCGCTGACGAAATGGAAGCGGCCGGGAGAGTCAGCCGCTGGATTGGTGAGACCACCACTGCCCCCCTGAGCGTTGAATTTGAGCATCTCTGATTAACCCTATCGTACAGCGGTGCAATATCTTCGCTATTACGGTGGACCCATCTTCCTCATTTTGATGGTCGCCATAACGCTCCTAACTAATGTATTAAGCATTGGGACAATGTATTGGCTGACCATTTGGGTCGAAGCTTATCGAAAATCGCCATATGTTGAGATTGCCTTTTACGTCGGAATCTATGCCGCGGTCAACCTTGTTTACGTCGTTGCGGACGGCCTCCAATACCTCACGTTCACTCGGGGTGCGTGGAATGCAGCTAGGCAACTTCATTTGAAACTTTTGCAGGGCGTCATGGGAGCTCCTCTGTCATGGTGGAAAAATATTCCTATGGGCCGGGTGGTTAACCGTTTCTCTCGCGATATCAAGTCACTGTAAGCTGGGCAACCGCCCCCTGTTCTCTGAGGCGTACCATGGGACTGACCATGACTGCGAGCAGAGACAATTCAGTTGGTGACATGGTATACATTGTCGCCGACACGCTTATCAGAATCCTGTTCAGCGTTGGGGCTGCAAGCTCAATCCTCCCGATCTTTATGTTACCAGCTTTGATAAGCGTGCTCATTGGCGTTCTGTGCGGTGAGATGTACACCAGGGCAGGAATTGTGTTGCAGCGAATACTCAGGGCATCTCACAGCCCAGTCTTTTCTCAGTTCAGTGACACACTGACTGGTCTCACCGTTATTCGTGCCAGAAGCGACATGCCCATTATGTTCTGTGACAAACTGGCGCAGAGGATGCGCCCCCTTTCCCGAGTCCAAGAAGCCAGCTTCAACTCAAATCGCTGGATTGCGGTTCGCGTGGATATCATCACGGCAGTCGTCAGTTTGTCCGCCGGCATCATCGCTGTTACCAAGGCCAGCTCCCTGGGAGCTGGGTTGGTGGGATTTTCTCTATCAAACGTCTCAGGGCTGAGCGGCTCAATTTTGATGCTGGTCAGATGCTTGAACCAACTGGAAGTCGAGTTCCAGGGCGTAAGTAGTGCTCTTTCTCTTGCCTTCGTTGGGGAGTCACGAAATGACCATATGCAGTTTCAACGAATCGAGGAGTATACCAAGATAGAACCGGAAGAGAAGGCAGCCAGCGTCGGGGGCCAGCCATCTAATGCAGGCCAACTCACTGGGCTTCCGAGTACGGAGTTGGTCCCCCCCGACTGGCCCCGTAGTGGCTCCATTGAGCTACGAAATGTCACTGTCCGATACGATCTAGATGGGCCGGATATTCTCAAGGACGTCAACCTCAAATTTCAGGCTGGTGAGCGGGTTGCTATTGTAGGGCGGACCGGCTCGGGAAAGAGCACGGTAAGTGGGCGGCCGAAAGCGTGGAGACCTTTCAAGGTGACTGATAACTTGGCCAACAGCTTGTCTTGTCCCTTCTTCGCTTCACTCATATCACATCGGGCCAGATTCTTTACGACAATGTCGACATCACGGACATTCCGCGTACAAGACTGCGCCAGGCACTCACCATTATTCCCCAAGAAGCCGTTCTGTTCAATGGGACTCTTCAATCGAACCTTGACCCATCGGGCGCCGTACCAACCGAGGTATTAGAATACGCCTTGGAGTCGTGTCACGGCATAGCCTCCTTCAGTTATCGTGGGAATGGTGCAAAGAAAGCCGACCGTGTCACCCAAGACTCGAGAAGCAATGATTCGTCTGATACTGAGGCTACAGAGCGAACCCCCTTGCTGCCGCAGCCAGATAGCACCAGCAATACACCCATCAACTCGGGGCTTTCCCTGTCCATGATGGTGACGGCCAAGGGCGAAAACTTTAGCCACGGTCAACGCCAAGTCCTCTCTCTTTGCCGTGCCCTCATTCGGAAGAGCAAACTAATGCTCCTTGACGAGGCCACTGCGAGCATGGACTACGAAACTGACCGCGGCGTCCAGGTGGTACTTCGCAAGGAGCTGAACAGCACCGCAGACGGTGTCCGGGACCGGACGCTGGTGACGATTGCGCATCGTCTGCGGACCATCATAGACTACGACAAAGTCGTCGTCATGGGCGGCGGGCGCGTCCTGGAGGTCGGCTCACCTAGGGAGCTGTACGCTCGAGAGGGCCAGTTCTACGACATGGTTAAGCATAGCGGCGAGGAGGAGCTGACCAGGCTTTTGGAGGGCGAGGGTGATGACCTTACGGAAGTTGGGAGTGAGTGAATGAGGAAGGACATTGAGGACCCAAGTGGGCATCTGACATGGCGAACACGCAAGGAAAAGAGCAGTAGTATCTTCTGAAGAGTAAGATGAATAAATCGCACGACAATACGAAGTACAGCGAAAAAAAAAAGGAAAGAAAAAAAGACTTTCAAGGCACACAGCCACACATTCGACTAGGGTTGCGTAACGAAATTCTTTCACATCACTTTTTCCCTTGAAACATTTTCTGCAATGACGGGGTAGTGAAATGACAGTTAATGAGGGTTATATATTTGACAGGTTAAGGGTCATGGCTAACCCTCAGGTGAGAGTTTGCGTATACCTATTCAAATTCCAGAATTTCAAACATTTGATGAAAGGGTGCATTTTCGGAAAACCTCAAGCTGAACTGAAATGACGCAACCTTGCACCCGACTAGTTAGAAGGAATCTTCTGCCGACCGCCAGACCCTAACAATTTCGTGGCGGTTTGATTGGTCGCGAAACGAGCGTCTCTTGGTCAGTTCATGTACCGTACCGTATTCTCTTACAACAATCAGAATTAGCCTAACTGTGTTTGGACCGATGTCCCAGGCCATTTCCGCGTTCATACTGATCGCGACGAATATCGCACGTGACACCCGACTGTTATCAACGTACAAGCCAACACCGCCTACAAAACCTATAGAGCATACTAACCAAGAACCGTTAGGTTAGTTCTGATTGTTGTAAGAGAATACGGTAGAACAGGCGGCGAGCCAGTGTATTTTCAAGCATTACGTTTCTTTACACCATTCCACGATTTTTTTTAGAATAGACAATAATCTATCTGGCAGAGGCCAGTTTTGGACTTCCAACCTAATCGATCGACTTCAAGGGTAAAAGAAGGTAATTATAGGCAATATTCACCGTCAAGATGCGCGCATGAAGTGTATTGCCTGGGCCCTTGGTAAATACCGGACAAAGTAGAGAATCGTGAAAAAAACCGTTGGATGGTGTATATATAGTAGTACATAGAACGCCGCACGTTCCCCACGGAGGTGCACATATGCTCCTAGTCTCTTCCGCCGTACGTAGGAACGAGGTCAATTCTGCCTACCTATGTGTCTATTTTAGTTCCAGGCGCTCGCGGTGGTCCCGGCACCTCGGACGCCAGAACATCACCAACTTCTTCCATGACCTCGTCTTCGCCCTTGAACTCGGCCGTTCTCTCAGCGGCATCTGCGTGATCAGCCTCTATGGGTTCCTCATCCTTAGTCTCGGTCTCTTCTTTGGCCCGAGTGTCCTTCTTATCTTTCTTGATTCCCATGTTGATGAGAGGTGTCGTGTCGTTGTATATTCTCAATAGCATGGCGCTGCGATCCTCTTTGGGCAGCATCAGATTCAGCGAGTGGAAACTCTTCCAGAGCGGCAGCGCCATGGTCTCGCTGAAGTCCTCATCGCCACCCTCGGGCTCTACCCTTAACACGCAGCATCCGAGCTTCAAGTCACGGACGCGTTCGCCAATCTCATCGAGGCGCTCCCACTCGCCGTTGGCGATCTTGGGAAACATCTCGATGAGTAGCTTCTTCAGCGTATCCTTCTTGCGTAGAACAACGACACGTTCCTCGCCGACGTAGCCATGCAGGATCGGCATTCCCTCGGACTGGATGCGCCAGCGGCAGACATCGGCTGAAGGCGAATCCTGCTTGACGAACATCTTGACACCACCGTGGATAAACTTGACTCCGCGACCCTCGTTGTAAATTAAAATATCACGAACCAACGCACTCGTGTAATAAATAGCCTTAGCAGGCTCCCCAAGGGCATTCCTGACCATGTAGCGGTCAGACGGGAATCGCGGTGATATCTTGTAAAACTCTGCCACATTGTTGATGACGTCGTGTTCCGGGCTGAGGAATTTGAATGGCTCCTCGTACGGACCTTGCTGTTTCACCTTTCTCTCTGGTTGCGGAGGTTGGTTGGATTTGGAACTTTCCGAGGCGGGTGTTTCGACCTTTGGAGTGAGGGCAGGTGATTCCGACGAATCTACGTAGGGCATGGGCTCATCCTTGATCTTGAATTTAGCCTCAGGGGCTGTGTTACCCTCTGTCTTATCCTCAACCGCAACAAGGGGCTCTTCCGTCTTGATCTTGGGTTTAGGCTCTGTATGTTTCGCCATCTCAGTGGGCGTAGTCTCGATCTCAGGAGCTGACGGTGTTTCTGTGCCAGCTGTGCTTGTCGCGGGCTCTTCAGAGACTTTTCTCTTCTTGATTTCGGGTTCTTCAACTTGCTCCTCCTCAAGTCCACGCTTAGGTGCATTCGAGCCGTTAGCACCGTGTGTAGCACCATTGAAATTTCTGCTGACGGGCTGCGACTTCCTCAGCGAATCCTCGGGCTTAGCCTTGAACTCGGCCTTTTTGTGCAAGGCTGTGATAAAGAAGCCGCCAGTATCCTGTTGGTGGGCATATACTCTCATGCATCGGTGCAGGGGAAGGTCATAGCAGTCGTTGCCCTCCGGAGCTGGAAACATGGTCTCGACGAGCCTGCTCGGTGTAATACCCTCTCCATCGGTCTTTACATGCTCTTCAACCTCCTCCCACGAGTTCCATATTCTCCCTGATTTGTCCATGACTTGCCATTTCGTCAGGCCTGGCCTGCGCTTCAGTAGAGGAAGTTGATCGCTGCAATCCAGAATCTCGATCTTCTCAGGGCCGCCGCATCTTTCAATTGCGGCCGAGACAACTGATTCGTTCTCAACTGGGTTCATACTACAGGTGGAGTACACAACTCGGCCACCAGGCTTGAGCATTTGGAGCGCGCGAACAAGGATGCGCACCTGGGTTAGGTGGAGGCCCAGGGCGTTGGACGGTGCCCAATCTTTCCAAATGTTAACGTTCTTGCGCACAGTACCATCTCCTGAGCAAGGGACATCCGCCAAGATGCGATCGAACTTGAGGTACTTGGGCTTGTGTGGTTCATCTAAGTTAGGGATCCTGATGGGTGGGTACATCGTAGCATCGTGGTTCGTCACGATCATATTCGGTGAGGACAATCGCTTCAGTTGGTGGATCAACATATGGCTGCGCTTGTAATCAGCGTCATTGGCAATGAGGATGCCAGTGGCCCGGCCATCGTCGCTCGGATCAGCTTCAAGCTTTGCGGCCTCGTCTTCCTGATCATCAATCGTCGCTGCTGTGCTATTGACACCCCCCGAAAAGCCTTGGATAACCTGTCGAATTCTCGCCTCCTCGCCCCTGTGGATCATCTCGAGCAACTGAGCCGACTTGCTGCCGGGAGCCGCGCACAAGTCGAGTACGGTCATGCCTGGGCGTAAGTCCATCAGCAAGGGCGGGATCATGCTGACAACCTCTTGCCTGCTGATATTACCGACGCTCGTCTCAGACACGAGAAACTTCTGGAAGGCGGAGAAGGGGGGGAATTTGCGGATAACGTTCTTGGGAGTGGTCATCCACCAAGCGAGTGAATCGGGGTACCAAGGGACAGCCTTGGGAGGGTCAACTAAGACACCATCGTGCTGGATACGAGTGATCTCGGGAATGTATCGGGTCTGGAGAAGTCTCTTGACAGCAAGCGCATGCCTGAGCAGATAATGAGTCAGCAAATAGCACTACCGAACCAGAGAAATTGGAAAGTGAAACGCACCCCTTGGAGCCACAAAACCTGAAGCTGTTGGGAAGCTCTCTCCGCAACGCGGCCCAGAATTCCTGGCGCTCTTCCTCAGACACGTCTACGAGCCCATTATAGAAGATTTCGAATTTTTCATTTTCCTTCTTGACTTCCGGGAACGTTTGGTACGGACGGTGTGCGCGATTGTCACGCCCACCAACGCCGCCTCCGCGGCTGCCTCGATTTTTCTAATCCTCTGTTAGGAACGCGGGGAGCTGGATTGGCTGGACCTAAACTCGCCTTGAACTTCCCTCCGCGACCCATGCTGTCTGCGATCGCAGTAGAGAACCGAGTTGCGATGCGACCCAATTGAGTTGGCACGGCAAAGGAAGGTGTCTTGGAGCAGTGAAAAAACGTCGTCCGCAATATGCAAGGCCAGATGGTGTCAAATTCAAGCACAGCTATCATGTGGGGGAGGGGAAATCGTAGCGGCAGGATCAGATAGTTGGGTGGGTCTGCGAGCGGCGCACACCCCAACCCTGAAAAAGAAGCGTGACACCTGATGGGGGTGTAAAGGGGGGTTTGTCCAGTGCGTGTCTAAATTGCTGGGTAGCAGTTTGAAAGGCGTCGAGGAGTAATGTCGACGCATTTGATCTCGGATTGGAGGTTTCCAAATCATGAATTTACCTCCCCAAACCCTTCAATCTTCCTAAGGTACTGTAGGCTGGCAGCATGCGTAATGAGGTAGGATCCGCTGTACAAGCTGTGAATTGCATGAAGCAGTCTTCCATTGGTGTGGAACCTCCTTGTGAACATTCCAACCGTTTTAGAGGTAGGTCACTCGGTATTCATTTGTACACCCCGACTGGATTCTTCATCTTAACTACAAGACGTCTTGTTGCTTTAGGCTAGGTGTATGGCAAACCAGTAACTTCGAGAGGTCAAACTAGACCCCTTACGGGCCGGTGATTACCCACATCGAAGAATGCAGTGAGCTTCGGGTGAGGCCAACAAACAGGTTGCCAGCCTCGACAAAAAAATGCTGGCACCACGGATTGTGATGGGTTTCGACTCAATCAACCTCGCCGTCAAGGAGGCCGACTGTCCAATGTACAATCCTGTCGGTCCCCTGGCCGTTGATAGCACTGACGGGAATGGCCATGCAGTTTCGCGTCCACGCTCCTTTGACCCCGCTGGGATGCTCAGCCTCACCCCCGTTGATGCTCTCAAGGTAGTTCCTTAGATGCTTGAAATTGACCTGGGTATTGGGGAGGTCGCCCTTGGTTGCAACTACAAACCATGGCTTCGCTGCGATCGACAGGCCTGTAGGTTCAGGCTCGGGCACTGGGTAGTCGGCCCTGGCCATAATGGTCATGAATGGCGAGTCACTGTCTGACAAATCGGTCCCCGCTCCGACGCTGTAGTCAATTCTCGACTCCCGTTCGCGGTCACGTTCTTCGTCCTCTCGCATCTGTGCGTACAAGCCCACCTCGTTCCAGAGGGCCTTGAGCGCCTTGACAGCATCCCCGGCGCTGAGATCAATAACGAAGGCTAACACTCCCGCTCTCTCCACGTGGCGCAGGAACTCCATGCCGAGCCCCTTATCGAGATGCGCACCCTCAATCAGTCCAGGAATGTCAGCAATTGTGAATCGGGTACGGCGCTCAAGTTCATCCGCTCTCTCATCTGGGGCAGCGAAGGGGTCTTCTGCTTGTCGTCGGAAGCTCGTGACCGCTGGCCTGCCTTTGTTATTGTCAAGGACAACTGTACCAATGTTTGGCTGCAACGTGGTGAAAGCCCAGTTTCCTACCCGTGTACGGCTGTTGGTCAGGGCGCGGAGGAGGGTGCTCTTGCCAGCGTTAGGGAGCCCGACGAGGCCAACATCAGCCAGTATTTTAAGCTCGAGCTCAATCTGCATCGACATAGCTTTTTCTCCTTTGGTGGCAAACAAGGGCCTCGGCCGTTCCTTGGACACGAAATGAGGATTCCCCAGTCCACCGAGCCCGCCTGCTGCAAGTAGGATCGGTCGAGGTGTGGGTTTGGATAAATCAAGGTACAAAGGCGCCTTGGGCTGGGAGAACATGCGGTCCCGAAAGGGCAACTCGGGTAGCGTGATGCGGTTTGCCTCTGAAGATGATATCCCCGGGTAGAGCAGCCACATATGCCGGCTCTCGTCTTCGACTTCTGCCTCGACATCCGTCACCATCTCGGCGCCGGTGTCTGCGCCGACCTCGAATTTTGTGGAGGGCTGTTTATGTTGCCTCTTTTCTTTCCAGGAGCTGAAGTAGAAGGCACTGTCTGCGGCTGGGTCGGTTCGGCTGATCTCGGTGACAACGGTGCCCACTGGAACAGTGATGACGACGTCTTCGCCGCGCTGACCACTACGGGCGCTACCCTGACCTGTCTTGCCCCTTCCTGCCCGTACGAACCTCCGACGGGCCAGTTTATGCAACGATGTCTCCCCACGTACGGCCTGGATGTACACATTCCCGCCATGTCCTCCGTCGCCGCCGTTCGCTGGGCCGTCAGCCATGTAGGCTTCCCGCAGGAACGAAATGCACCCATGGCCGCCCGGTCCGGCGCAAACATTTAATTTTGCTTTGTCGGCAAAGTATGGCTGGGCGTAGTCGTCGGGGGGGGGGTTTAATCGTGACTGCTGGGCGATGAGAAGCTCGGTAGTGCTGTTGCTGTCGCTGCTGCTACATCTGCTGCCGCCGTGTCGCCTACTGCCGTGTGGCATCGAGATAGCAACAAGCCGACATCGCGTCAAGGCTGGGCCATTAATAGGAAAAAAGCTCGGATATAGAAATGGCAGAAGGGCTCGCGCGTTGGAAGCACAGCTACTCGCCATTTTGGAGATCCCCAGCGCTCATAGTTGACTAGGAGCCACGGGTCTCGCCGCATGCAAGACCCCATCAACAATTTTAAAGATCGCGATGATTCCGATAAGATAACGATGATCACACCCTGGTGGCGTGTCTCAATCGGGATCCCTGGCTGGCTTTTTGCCGGATGCTTGGCGGACCCGGCGGCTCTCCGCAGCTGACAGCGAAACACAGCTGAGAGCTCCCGCCCGCTCTACCCACCATTGAGCATTTTTGTTGTGCACCCACACAAAATGTTGCCTTTTTGCCCATCCCACGCGGACTCTTGGAGTGTGCTGCAGACTTAAATATACTGCGGCTTGACCAAACCAGGCGGCAGGGTCGGTAGTAATTGTCTCCCCTGTCGGGCGAGACGCTGTGCTGGCGCCGCCCGCGTTCACTGCAGCAATTTGCGGTTCCGAGCCCACAATCTGCTACGATATGCAAAGCCGAACATGCGGTGAATCCCAGACAAGACAAAACCCAGCACAGGGCGAGCCAGAGACGTGGTCGTCCCTTCATACCCCCTCATGCTGGCCATTCCCAGCCTCTTCTCCCCCATTAAGCCGTTCTTGGCTCTCGTTGGACAGCAAAGACATCACACCTCCAGTTGAGAGCGGAGACGACAACGCACCCCAGCGGCGACTTCCTTTTCCTTCATGAGAGCCCCTCACTCCTCCCTTCCGTCCGCTCTGTCCTCCCCACGGCAGCCGGCGCCAGCAGCTGCACCTCATCGTGACTTCCTGTCTTACTACTTTTTTTCCTACTTCTCCCTTCCTCGCTCCTTTTCTTCTGTTCCCCTTTCCTTCGTCCTCCCATTTTTCCAACTTCCCCTCTCTGTCCTCCCCTCAACCACCCCCTTGGGACTGAACACCAACCTCACGCAACCCGCCAACCCACGCACCAAGCGACAGATCATCCGTGGCCGGCATCCTGCCCACGCTCCAACCAGCGCCGCCGTTTGGTTACATAACGAATCAAGCCTCTCCACCTGCCCGCGCTCTGCTGCATCCACTGCCACCCCAGGCCAAGTGTGGTTGCGAACGGCATCCGAGGCAATTGGGGTTAATTGGGCCTTCCTTGGGCCTGGCCGTCGCGGACTGGTCGACAAGGAATTGGGCCGCTGCACGCTGCAGACCAATGCTGCCAGAGGCCCGCATTCGAGCCACGACACCGATTCCAGACTAAACGTGGTTAAGCTTGCTTTGGGCCGTGGCAAGCCAGCGAGCCCAGCGAGCCCTCACGAGGTCCATCTCCTCTTCTCAGCCAGCAAGAGCCAACTCCGAGTCCAGCATCTTCTCGCCGGCTACATCTGCAACTCCTGCAACTTCTGCAACCTTGCCCGATCGTCAACCAAAGAGAGGCGGCCCCCGTCCTCTGGCTCGTTCTGACTCGACAGATCCGACGTGCTTCGTCTGCTTCCTGCGACTCTGGGGTGTTTTTCCTCTCTTTTTTTCCCCGACCCCGACGTCTCTCTCATTGTCCGTCGCCGCCGAGCCGTCAGACGCTCCGCACTTTGGACTGTGTGCTGTTCCCCCTCCCGTTTGTCGCTCTACCCTCGTACTGCCGCGCTGTCCTGCCTTTTGCCCATCTGCTAGCTCGCGTGCTTGATACTCATCAGGTCAGTACTGCCCTCCATGATCTGCAACCTCTTACAGCTCACCCATCCGTCCCTCCTCCTGTTGCTTCTTGATGCCTTATCTTGCTACCCATTCCACCCACGAACATCCCCCTCCACTTTCCTTCTCAACCTTCCATTCTTTCGTCTTCTGGGCAGGACCCTATGCAACGAAGACATCGATTATGAGGAAACAAGTGATCGTTGTAGACTGTGCCATCAAACCTGTCTGTATTACTAGCAGAACATCTTGACCTATTTCTTCTCTCTACCTTGCCACCATGAACCCCAACAGCCGACGCTCTTCTTCCCGACCTCCTCCCCCTCCTCACACCCCTCACACGACGCTAAATATGTATACCAGGGAGTTCTCCCAGAAGTCGCGGAAGTCGGTCATCAGGATGGACCCGGACTGTGCTATATGCCACGCTCCGGCCACTCTGGCTTGCGACTGTGAAGCCAAAGGGCTCGAGGTGGCCGTCCGACAAGCTGAGGCTCGCATGATGCAGTCGATATACAATGACATTAGGTAGGTAGAGTCCTTTCCGATTTCTCACTTTCATGCCTCGAGCTTAGCATGATTAACCTGCTCGACAGATCATGGGTGCGAGCTCACGCACAGGATTACATTCTCGAGTACTTCCGCCTCCTCACTGAGAGGCGGAAGACGGCACACTCGCAACATCTGGAGCGCATCACCGCTCACGCTTATCACTACTACCATGCCCCGCCGCATCCCAATGAGATTGCCGCTGCGCAGGCACAGTTGAAGCGCGGCATTGACGAAGACTGGCAAGCTTCAGTCCAGCGATATCCCGAAGTGCTCGAGTACTTTTACAGTCTCGTCGAACTGACCCTGCCTGACGACAATGAGCCTGCCGTCAAGGACCCTCCCCTGAGCGCCCTGAGCGGCTCCCGAAAGGCTGGGCGACGGGCGAACGGTGGGCCAGCCACTGTGGCAAGCGGCCCCAGCATTGCCCATCACGAAAGAGAAATGAGAGATCTCCCGTTGCCGCGGCGGACACCTCCACCACTTGAGCCGCTCCGCGAGCGGAGGACACCTGGACCTTCCGGGCGGCGGACCGCATTTCGGCCTCCTCCCCCAGGTCCCCCGGGCTCGTACTACCCCCACCAATACTGAGACCAGTCAGTGCCTGCAGACGCAGCCGGACAGCCGGAAAGGCCGTACCTGAAGCACAGCCTCTGCGGTTTTGCGGGGTTAGTAATCGGAAACAGGCACACTCTTTTGCGGCATGATCTCTTTTGTATCGAACCTTTGAGCGACCTATGAACCATCATGACGACGCCAACGAGACTAACGAGGCCACGACCATATGAGTTTCCTGCGAGTTTACTTCACCCATGGCGCGTTCTGTTTTAGCATAGCGTCGGTCGCGTTTGGGGATTATTTCGATGTCTTTGCGGAAGATTTCCTCTTTTATTCGACTACTGACTTGATGTTGATCGGAAAACGAATTGTGTTGTGACCTAGAAAGAATCGGCTTATTTATTCTCTTTTTTTCTTTTTCAAGCTTGGACCGGAAGACGGAACGGATACGGATCTGAACACTTGGGCGGCGGTAACTTTTATTTGGAGTTTTCTCGACGGATTGTCCATTTTCGGCTCTTGGGCCTGGCGTTTTTGGTGGCGCGGTACCGACTGCTCCTATCTTCAGCTTTGCTCTGGTACCTCTCCAAACCTCGGGCTCATTGGCTTTGCTATCGGAAGGGCGGCGGTTGCAAGAGACGGAATTCAGTATACAAACGTTGCAGTTGAAGCACATACTCAAATTGGAAAACGAAAAGGGGAGATATGCGGTAATTACCATTAGTGGAAGAGGATTTGAGCTGGAAACACCTACTGTAAGACGCTGCTCAGACGCTATTAACTGGTAAGAAGACAATGGAGGTGGCGGAAGTCACGTTCTAGCTTCTGAGTCGGTAATGGGGCGCTCAGGCATCGTCATCTTACTGTGGGATTGGGGTGCTCAGTTTGGTACCAACGCAACACCAGGAGAAAGCAAGCCTGACTCCTCGTCTGACTGATTCATCAGTTGGCGGTGCGCATGTACATACATCATAATTTCTCCGTACACAATCGAGGCGGTTCATTCCGCCTATGTGTGCTAAACAGCATCGGTGAACGAGTTCAAGAAGATCTGGCCCATCTCAGTATTTCCGAGCCCGTTAATGGAAGCGAGCGCAAAACAAATCGATTTCCACGCCACCGGCTCGCAATGGTCCCCTCTCATGCACATCCAAATGAGTAGCAATCTGTCCCATGAGACTCAGTGGACAACATTAATGCCGCACAAATCCTCAAGTGTGCCTGTCTAGCCCACACAACAACTCGTTGATAGGGCCATCTCACGTCGTTCTCAGCCTATAGGCGCTTCTCGGAGAGCAAAAATCACAACAGTAGCGCGACGCGTGTCATTAGTGGCTCCCCCAGACCCAAACTCACAGTTTCTGCTGACAGAACGGCCACTATTTTTACGTGGACTCGGGCTGGAAAGAAGACCAGCATGGAAGCCCAACAAACAGTTGGCTTTTTTCCCCTTTCCTCCGAGAGGGGGTCAGTTTGGTTTTCCGCCCTGGCCCTCTTCTTCTGTCACTCCGTCCGTATTGCTCAGTGAGATCCGTCTTTTTGTCTGTCCACATCTTTGTTGGTCCGTCCGTCCGTCCGTCCGTCCATCCGTCCATCTAACGCAATTCAGAGGTGCCGGCCTTGGGCCTGATCAGGGTCAGAGAAAGGTAAGTGTTCCACGCATAGAAGCAGATGGAGACGAATGGGGCGAGAGGAGAAGCTGACATAACAGAGTCAGCTGAAACCTCTGAATCAAAAGTCAGCAACAATAGATAGATTCCCAAGGGCTTCAGGTTAGACGAGATTCGCGGGCAAAGAATGTACCAAGGCCAGCCACGGACAGATAGACAGATAGATACCCAACCCGATCTCTCATCCCACTGCCAATCAGCCAGTGCAGTTTCTGGTGTTACACATATCACAATCTACAACCTCCTTTTGTTGCTATTTTCGGCAAAGATAGATTAGGTGAAAAGCTCTTCAATATCGCACACACGAATCCCAAATGGCGGGCGACAAAGAACAAACAAAGAAGCAAATATGAGGACTGCCTGGCCATCTCTTGCCTCCTTGTGTTCAGCCAAGATACAGTATTGGTCTCTAAGGTTGAAGCCCGAGCGGGGTCAGTTTGAACAGCCCACCGAATCCAGCCACGAAAGCGGGGGACACAGGCAAGTCCAGTGGTCTGGGGATGTGGCAGGTGATGATAGATGCCCGATGCAAGCACCATGTCGTTACAAGAGGAAGCAAGTCGGTTCACACTAGTGCGTAAAGCGAGCTAAACAGAGGTTAGAAAGTAGACGAGCGGACAAAGATCTGACACAGGGCTGACGGCAAACCCCGTAATCTACTGCTACCGTCCCCGGCGGCAACCTGGGGACTACTGCGCAGCGGTGCCCGCGATTTCCTTTTTGAACCCGTGAAGAAAGACACCAGATATGCTAACCGACAGGGTAGATAGAAGCCATTCATCAAGAACCAAAAAATATATAATAGAATTATTTCACCCGAACCCGCTCCGATAATGCAAAGTGCCCCCCTCCCTCCCCCATCCCAGTGGGCTAGGATCGGTGGCATTGGTTGAGCCAAAAGTTAAGCATCGCTTTTAGGCCTCAAAGAGAAGGATGGATCTGATAGGTGTTACAGATGTGGCAATGAGACCGACCTCCGATGCGGCTCCTATGCCGCCGCCGACTCCTTCTCCTCGACCGACACCTCCTTGACAGCCTCTGTCACCTCGGCAACTGCCTTGTCGTCCTTATTGCCGTTGGGCGTGGCGGCGCCAGCTGCCTCGGCAGCCTCCTCAGCCTCCAACCGCTCGATTTCCTTCTTAGCCTTTTCAATGTTCTAGAGAGTTGTGTTAGTTGGATGCTGTCACTATACTCTGGATTTCGGAGCTCACCTTGCGCGTCTGCTCGGGCTGGTCAGCCTTCCACTGCTCGAGCTTTGCCTTGATCTTTTCAATGGCCGCAGGTACATCAGCGGCACTCATCGGGGGGTCAACACCAACAAAGGTGCAGTCCTCGATAACTGAGGGTGGACAGTTGAAGTTCTTGGAGGTTGTCTCGGCGGGGGCAACACTTCCCTTCTTACCCTTTTTGCCCTTCTTCACAGCAGGGAGGTAGTCGTCATCACGGTCCTCCTTGCGAGTGAGGGCAACACCCTTGATGCCAGCAGCATCAACTTTACGCTGGGCCTGGGCACCAAAGCCTTGGTCCGCAAGCAGTGGTGTTTTGTCTACCACCTTGTGGGTGGGGTCGAAAAAATGGAGCAAGCTGTTTGCTCGACGAATTTCCTCCAAAAAGGCCGGGTCGCTGGCCTCGGCAAGCATCTTTTGAGCCCGCGCCATGTTACGCTCCTTGGCGATGCGCTCCCGTTCAGCCTGCTGTCTCTCGCGGGCACGCTGGCGTTGTTCTTTCTCATAGTCGGCGAAGGCCCTCCTTTGGGCAAAGTACTCGTCCTTGAGCTTCCTGATAGCTTGGTACTTCTCATTCTGCTCGGCTTGCAGCTTGGTTCGCTCATCCCGAAGGCTAGAGAGGCTCTTATACGCCTCATCCTGCTCGGCCTTGATCGCATCGAGCTCGGCCTGGATCTTGTTGTATTTCTCACTTAGGGCCTTGGCCTCTGGGTCCTCAAGGGTGTCTTTGATCTCTTTAATCTTGGCCTTGAGGTCGTCAATCTGCTTCTGAGACTCGTCAAATTGAGCAAAGTTCTTGCGCTGCTTGCGCAGGCTGGAGATCTCAGCCAGAGCCTTCTTCTCATCAACGAGCTTCATCATGCCGCCATTAACCTGACGATCAAGGCGCTCAATCTCACGGTCGATATCCTCCACACTCTTGAAAGGTACCTTTCCCCTCGCAGCCTTCTGCTCAGTAATACGACTGCGAAGTTGGTCATCGAGCCGCTTGATCTGGTCAAGCTTGCTGGTGCGGGCATTCTTGCCACCGGCTTGCTGCTGGCGGATTTCGTTCGCCTGAGTGATGAGCTCCTGTCGGCGTTTTTGCGTGGGAGTAGGCTGGTCCTTGTTCTTGTTCGGGGTAGCAAGATCGATCTTCGCCTTGACAGCATTCTGCACAATCATGCACGTTAGCTTGATGCACCCTGCTGTCATCCGCAAGGGACGACGACGCAAAAGCAAGTAAGAAGGGAGCCCGTACGTATTTTGCCATCACGTCTTGGTGCACCTTTTCGGCCTTGGCCAAGTTCTCATTGAAGAGGTCGGCATCTGGCTTGACAGGCTTGTTGGTGGCCGCAGCCGGAGCAGTAGCCGCAGTGGTAGAATCGGCCATTTTGGAATACCGGGAGGAAAACTTGGCGGACGGAGGTGATTGAGAGTCGAAAAAGGGAGTTGAGCGTCTCCCTCTCCTGTTCTCAGCGAATAGCTCGGGTGGGAATTGACAATTGGTCACGAAGTGCGGTCTGTGGGTTGGACGAACTGGCTCTTTCCGCAGTTCTCAAGTCCCCCAAATCCAAGCACTGCCAAAAATTCGCGACCGAAATTTCTCTTTCCAGACCGTGGCCTTACCAGCTGGCTTACATAATCTGCAGGGGCGGCTAGTCGATCTCGCTGCAACCACGCCCCCGTTTTGCGCCACGCCTCGCCATCAACAATTTTTCGAAGCTTTCCTTGATTCCAACAGCCCTGTCCGGCACCTGGGCCAGAGACCTGCAACCATCAAAGCCACACGACGAGCTCAATCACTTTTGCAACCTTGAAGCCTTGCTCCAGCATCTAGTCGCCACAATGGAGGAGGAAAACAGCGCAAGCATGTTTGCAAGGGAAACGTCGCGCCTCTGGCGCGCGTGGAAGACTGTGCACGAGATGGTCCAAGACAGAGTGCGCTACCACGGCGAGTTCGGTCGCCCATGTTCTTGTCGCTGATTTTTATCTGGCTCAGGGTTACGAATTGGCCGATGACGAGGTTAAGATTCCGCTGCAGCGCTTCCGAGCCGAATACACCAACGGCGATGGCAGCCCCAAGTGAGTCTTCGCCGGGCTGAAGAAATTTTCACCAAACATCGTCACCATCATCCTGCTAACCACCCGTACCAGCCGCGGCAAAATGCAGTTTTCGGCCCGGCCCAGCGAGGCCATGATCAAGAAACTCACCCCACCACCGACGGCTACGAACCCGAACCCCACGTCAGAGGCCGGGACTATCTGGGTCGAGTTCTGCACAGAGCAAACTTCTATTGGAATTGGCGTTATGAAAAAGTTTGTCTCGCACTGCTCGCTGAATAACTTCAAGGCCGGCATTCTCGTAACGGCTTCCCCCCTCAGCGCCCAGGCACGCAAGGTCATCAGCGTCACGCAGCAGTACACGCAAATTGAGTGCTTCCTGGAGGAGGATCTGCTTGTCAACATCACCCACCATGAGCTTGTCCCCAAGCACATTGTGCTAAGCCGCGAGGAGAAGACGGCCCTACTCAAGCGCTACCGCCTCAAGGAAACTCAGCTGCCCCGTATCCTCCAGAAAGATCCCATCGCCCGTTACCTCGGCCTGAAGCGTGGCCAGGTTGTCAAGATCATCCGCACGAGTGAAACAGCCGGACGTTATGCCAGCTACAGGCTGTGCGTATGATATACCTGCTCGCCACATGACCTGGTTGGTTTAGTTCTCGGGGTGGCGTCGTCGTCATTATCTCTCTATTTTGTGAAGATATTGGGAGGGTAAGGTTCTAGGAGTCACGAGGGTTGTCGAAAGGCGTTTCCGTATAGGGTACCACGCATATTTTGGGCGTTGGGGTTGCTTATTTTCTTAGTGGACGACAGCTTTCGGTTGTGCATTCTCTGGTTGCGATAGTGAGCATCGAAATCAGCATCAATCATAGGTAGAAACAAACCCCTGACTTGAATGGATTCCGTGAAGCGAGGATGAGGTTGGGTTGTATATTCTTGCGCCTGGTCAAAAGTTGTCTGATCAAGCTGGCTTTGTTTGGCTTTGTCGAGTTCTGATCAATGTCTTCAACAGCCTAACTCTGGCTCCTCAGGTCTCCCTCCAGCCACATCCATACATACATATGTAGCCAGCTAATTGCTTACCACATGGGGGGCCGATCAAAGCAGTTGTTGTGGGCGCAAGAAAACAGAATAAATGAAACAGGCGAGACCCATACTAGGTACCTAGATTGACGAAGTAAGGGGATTATTCTGAGTTGGTATCTACGTAGAACAAACCAAGATGGAAGATGCCTTTCAAATCCGTCCTTCCTCGAAGGCCACCGCAGTTTCACAAGGTAGGTCGCAAGTTGATGCAAGTTGTCAGAATGGGAAAGACTGAATGAACAGTGCGATTCATGGTGGGGAATTGGGGACTTGTACCTCATTCCAATACAATTGACGTAGAGCGCCAATCCAGACGCGACAGCTATTATGATTTATCTTTATTTATCTCAGTATATACCATCCATATCATACCAGGCCAGGCCATGCCATGTCAGAATACAAGTTCGCAAAGAATCACAGGGCTTATTTAGCCGGGGTATATCTCAACGGTAAACGCCCAACAACCCAGAAGCGGGATAACGCCAACAAACACCCAATCCTCCGCGTTTTCCAAACAAGTGCCGCTGCTACTGACCCTAGTCCCCGACTATTCCGCGCCGCTCGGGGACCATTCTCGTGTTCATACCAGTCGTGATAACCGTCTCTAGTATCCCATAAAAAGTTATATCCCAATCGCCAAAACGCCTTCGCTCTAAAACAAAGTGGCTTTCCTCCCTCTTCCGTTTCCTGTGTATTCATATACATATATCTGCACTTGATCCATCCCAACAGCTAATATCTCGTTGGAATCTGCCGGTAGGGTTGGCCCTAGCAACACACTAGCTACCTGGTTGTGCGGAGCAGACCACCAACATCGACCAACTCCAGCTCAGGCTGCCAAGTACCTGTTCCTGGGTATGCTGGTGGCGGAGCTGATGTGTCGACTCGTACTGGGGGGGCCGACTGCGAGTCGGCGTTCTGCTTCGGCTTGGCGGACCTCGGGCCCCGAAAACTGCCGAAATCCTGCAGAAGAGTAGTTGATCCTCGCCTCGCCCCATTTACGCTGGCCGGTTTTAGGGGTGCGGGTACGGTGTTCGCCGGGGCGGCCTCGTTGGGGGAAATTGTACTTTCCCGTCGACTGGGGCTACCTTGTTCCTCTAATAGGCCGCCCTGATCGAAAAAAGAGACCTTGCGGGGGGTATTGCAGGAGTTACTCCTTGAAGGAACATAGTCGGGGCTCAGGAGAGTATCATCACCCCTCGGTACGCTCGTTTGCTTTTGCCCTGGGAAGTTCCATGCGTTCATCTCCTCCTGCATCTTAGCCACGCGAGCCGGCACGAACCCTCGATTATCTGTTGGCGACAACGGTTCCCTCAGATCGGGCTTCACTCCATAGCCAACATCCCTCACCAGATCTTCGTCGCTGCCCCAGTGCCTGAGTGTAGGCCGTCGCGATCCAGACGCAGAAGATCGCTCCATCGAGCCTGCTGCAATGGAATCATACTTGAACTTCCTCTTCTTGACCCCCCTGTCGCGAACAAAGGACCCAAGAACCAGCGAGTTCGACGCTGCTGTTGCGAATAGCAACTCAACTGACGCGTAGAGTGAACGACTCTGCTGGCTTCCACGATCCCAGATAATGTGCGGGATTCGATAGAGTGTAATGGCAACGACGACGAGGCTAAGTGAGAAGAGTAGCACAAGCTGTATCTTGCGTTTCGTCGACATTTGGCTGCGGATGATAACTGGAACAGGAAAGAAGACGAGCAAGAGATCGGTAACAACGTTGCAGACGCCCATGGTTAATAGCTGTGCATACCCTTGGCGGCATTGCCCGCCAGGGTCCGGAAGAACCTGCCAGTAGTTCGAAAAGGGGCGGCATTCCACCAGATCGCTGACGATGACAGCAACAAAGGTAGCGGCGAGGGTGCAGCGAATGACAAGTAACATGACATCGTACGATCTTTCCCAGCTAACATTGAGCCGCTTAAAGAACTCTAAGATTGTGTATTTGAGAGTCCATAACCTGCAGTAGAAAACCGTTAGCAATGCTGCCTAGTCGCGGGTGGGGGAAACAATGATTGCCACCTACGTCGCCGCGTAGAGAACCCGACTCAGGAGAACTAGACCGCTCGCAATTGACTTTTTTTTCAAAATGTCATCCGAAAGATTTGCACTGGCCAATTGCGCATTGTTGGTGCCGTAAACGAGGATGACATGAACGCAGCCCATGCGCAGGAACAGAGGAATAAGCGCCAGAGCCGCCGTTTTGTCTTCAGTGAAGAGTTTCTCAGTCCTCAAAAAGCGCCCAGTCACCCGGAGTAAGATAATGACGGCGCAAAACGTCGTGATCCACCAGCACACTAATAGGGTCGGCTTATCTTCGCTGAATGGTCTTAATTGCGGGGCATCCGAATATAAGGACATGGTGTTTCCTGACGGCGCTGGGGGCGCACAGCGCCCGTCATCCTCCGCAGAGGGACGAGGGGTGAAGGGGTTCAGTTATCGACGCTATCGTGGGGTTTGTTCGGTGGTTTAAACGTTTCTTAGTGTCAGGCCAACAACCTAGGGCGAGCAGCGGCGCAGCCGTCCCGAGTCTTGTTTCCGGGTTGCGATGACGTCTCCAAGGCGTGTAGTTCGGCTGTCGGCAATATCAGGTAATAGAATCGTAGTACCCACAATGCTGCTACAGATGAGCCAGGGTTGGTGCGCATGAACAGTCAGGTTCGTAGGTCGAGCTCAAGTCTGAGTCTAAGGGTGTGCTCGCAAGAGCAACACACAGTGGCGGGAGGTGAGAAAGAGAGGGCAAACGAGAGCAGTCGTGGAGAGAAGGGTCAGGCAGTCCCCAAGCTAATAATATGCACGCAGCAAGCGGCGACAGCAAGCGAATGGGTGAGGTGGGATGGGTGGATGGAGGGGGCGGCCTGACGAGCCTGGGCAGGCTGCTGCCCTGCGGGCGCATATCAGGATGCAACTGGTTACCGTATCTGCCATTCCCTCTTCTCCCTCCTCGCGTGGAACTGTGGGCTAGACCGGAGGTGAGGAGGAAGCGGGTCGGCTTTCGTGGTGGCAGCGCACACCTTGGCTTGGTCATTTTGGGGCATTTACTGGACGAGCTTGGGGCCAGCTGGGCTGCTTCGTGCAGGACATATCATACCAGCCCCAATGTCCCGCTGCATCCCGCGTCTTGGCCCAGTGATATCGCCATGATGGGCAACAAACCTGGCTGGGCTGGCGAGACCCGGGAACAGAGGCTGCTTACCCCAGGAGGCGTGGCTGGCTGGCCTCCCATCACCGACCGCTGATTGGTACCAATTTGTGTCCCGAGGGTTGCTTGCATCGCGCTCTCCCTTCAGGTCCTGCGGGCCATCTCCCGTCCCTTTTGCCCCTCTTCTTTTGAGGACGCTCCCTTGTCAGAAGAGCGGTGGAGGAACCAGCCGGCGACACCAATAATGGATGCGGTGAGAATGTTTGGAGAAGGGGATCAGAAGTCGCATCTCGAGTCAAACTATGGCGTAGAGATAACAAATGGCGCCATTTCAAAATCCACTTTATTGGGGTTCAGTTGGTGGAACGGAACAAAGAAACCAAAAAGGTCTTGAAAAAGGTCTTGTGCTCAAGTTAATTTCGCTCGTGAGCAGCAGGGATTCTAACCAGAACACCACACATCTTGGGGAACAGTTTTGCCCTTGGACCTGGTTGCCTCTCGCTGCTGTGCTGACGCCTCACGAAAACAAGCGTAGAGGTGGTGTTCTATCCCCAACCGCTGTCAACACCAGTGCTCTCCTCGGCCCTGACAGCTCATTCAAGATTTCCCCTCCACTCCCGACCCCCGCCTGTCCCTGAACACCGAAGTTGCCACGAGACAACGACGGTTGCGAAACCTTCCACCCCACGCATCACTCCCCACCATCCTCATTGGGTTAGAACACAATGGTTGTTGGTGGAGGCTGCTGTCGTGCACTCCACCTTCCAACTTGCGAGTGAGCTCCACCTCGACGGGCAATTTGAATTCCCAGCCTTCTAGTTCGCGATTTGAGGGTTGTTTGACTCCCAGCTCTTCTTATTTCGGCGAGCTAGTCCCGCGCATCAGACTGCAAGACGAGAACCCTAACGTTCAGACTGGACGCAAAGTGCCGACTCACGTCGCATGCCATTTTTGAGTCGTCCGAAAAGGGCGACCGAAATAACCAACGATCGCACCAGAGTCGCTAAATATACGGGGCCCGGCTGCAGTCTGTGCCGTGTCCAGGTGCATGGTGAACTCGAGGGGTGTGGTAGCAATATCACATGGGCTGAAGCTCGATAATGAGAGGGGACACACTCGACGACTGAACTAGCGTAGCGCCTTGCGGTCCAGGTCGGATCATTTCTGCATGACTGCATCGACCGCTTCAAGCTACACAAAGATTAGGCCCTCGTGCGCTCGATGACCGAAGGATGGCATTATTGCCACTTCCTAAAACCCAAGGAGGGTACCTCAGGTAGTTGTTGGCTTGACAGGCTTAACTAGGCACATACCTACACCAACAAAATGGCTTGATGACAGCCACGAGTGTCTCTCAGACAGTCCTCGGCTGTACCCAGCCAAGCGGTCGTGACTATAATTGCTCAACAATAGCCGGGTTGCCATATGGAATACCAAATTGCTGGCACCTCGACAGCTTTACAGCCGTGTTTTAAGGTTGCATCATGGTCCGCCCCGCGAGATGGTTTAGGGGGCTCTAAATATCGGGTCCCGACAAATGGTATCAGGGCCAAACCTCGGTGCTCTCCCACCCAACTATTTGATCGCCTGACTGGGTGGACTTGTGGGCAGCGCCGCGAAGGGAGTATAGCCAGCGCCGAGGCCTTTTCTGGTCCGATAAGTCCACCTGGTCAACCTCGTCGGGGGCGATGACCACAACGCGAAAGTTCTTCCTTGCTACTTGATCATCAAGGTCTTCAACCGCCTGCCCGAGACCAAGTCCCGGAGCTATGGGTAGACCTATGGGTTGTCCCGGCGGCGGGCTCCGGAATGTGCCCCGCATAGCAGGGCTGAGATTACCAAAGTGGCCGGTGACCTCCCGACTCCAGCTCCACTCTTGCTCAGCCGTACCCGACTTGTTGTCCTTGGTCTTTCGCATCCGCCAACACAATGCCTCCCGCACGGCTCGTGGTCCCTCTCCATCACCATCAATATCAGGGCCCAGCAGCCATGCCGTCCCGCGAAGCCTCCATTGCGTTTTGTGACTCTCGGCCCACCACACGGCCTCGATTGGGCCTCCACCACCGGATTCTTCGGCAAGAACTGGGCCTGGTGGTGCTGAGTTCATGATCTCGCCCCCCTTCTCCATGCGGATATCCGTGGTCAACACCAGAAGGTCCGATTCAAATATGGCTGGATTTCGAGGCGCGGGGTTACGATCGTTGGCGGGCAGCTCGCTCCATAGTCCACGAAACATGCATGTCCTCGCGCGAGGCACAACGGGAAAAGGGAAACGCGACTCAGAATTAGCGGAATGTAATGTCGAAAGGACAAAAGTTGGTGACGACATGGAAGAAACGTGGCTGAGAAATGACATCCGCCATGGAGCGGTGGTACATGAGATTGCCACCATGGCTATGCCAGAGGTGTCTGAGGGGTTGGCGTGCTGCCTCGCGAGCTTCCCTCTCCAAACTTTAACGAAACACATCGCTGCCCAACATAAGCCTTAATGTGAAAGTGGGGACACTTCTGCCACATCCCCTCATTCCCCGCTGTTCTGATCGCAATGAACGCAACCTGGAAGCTCCGATCCACGGGAGACTGCCTAGTGCCCACAAACTTCTTGAATAATTCCTACCACTTCCTTACTCTATCTCCAGCTTCTCTAATACCTATTATCCCCTCACCACTCCATTTCCCTCCGCGACCCCGCTATGCCCGCCGCCATCCTTTAATCCTCCCCAGGGTCCTGATCCTCCCCTCCCCGTCCATGTGGCACCCACGGCGATGATCCCAGCAGTTAGCCAGCTGCCCGACACATCCTACCACGTGGTAGATCTGCACTGAAAACAGTCGGACTCATTTCTTCCACCACGTGCCTACCAAACTAACAGCCTCCCCCAGATGGACCCATGTTACGCTCCAACCCCTGAAAGATTGTTAACTCGTGTCTTCGGGAAGAGACCTGCTGTGTAAACCCCAAACCCCAGCGTTTTGCAACGAAAAATACACTTTTGAAGTGGAAAATTTGATATTACTAACAGAAACAATGCCTTCAGCCCACTCATAACGAAATCTCTGCGGAATTCTTTACTTTGTGATGAGAAAACGATGAAGTTCAAGCGCCCCAAGGCTTGGCAGTAGAGGTTGAACCCATCTTTCAGGGTTTGAATTGAGGTGTACACCATTCTACGTATTTTATATCGAGCATGACTTTTCACTTCCCTGACGAGTACATACCAGGCCCCCAGGTAATGAACTTTATGCGCTTCGCTTTCAGGCGAAAGGTTCACTGTATTTACCTTCTTGATCCTCGAGGGAGATCACACCAGAGGTATCGAACGGGGCCCTTGTCAGGTAGCTTTTTATAAAACCGTAGAATGGTGTATGTGAGGTCAACGTAACGTGCGCAGTTTTTATAGTGTTATACTGTAAATGGGTTTTGCGAGACATTTTGAGACCGTTCTTCGACGGACGAAGTGCCACAGCTCCTTGCTCCTCAAGGTAGAAACTCGCCCAAAACCTGTACCCTCGTCCTCGCTGTCTCGGACGCTTGTTCACCTGCACTCATAATTTGCATAATCTGCACCATCCGATCTTGGGTCCCGTCAGCCAAACTTCCCCTTTAAACTAAAGTATTGCAAAACTTACGGATGTCTGTCTTGGCCCTAACGAACAATGGATCTTTTATCAAACTTTCCTCGCCGCCCGGCTCCCGCGCCACCTCCCTGAGAACATTTCCAATACAGAGTGCTTCAAGAAAGGCCCGGTGGTTGAACACCCACCAAACGCGTGCCTCCGTCTCAAACAACTGAAATAGCACGAAGAAGGCGGCTATGGCATCGTGTGCTGCTTCGAGCGTCCCCCTGACGTTAACAGGCACGTCAGGACTCTCGCTTGCGTGGACAAGCATCAAATTGTGAAAATAATTGCTGCTGAGAAACAACGTCTGCCTGACGACTCGTTTGTTGCTCCGTGTCAATTGAGCGAGCGCTTCAGCATCCCAGGATCGGAAAACGTCGGGAAAGGAACGGTAGACGGCGCGGAAATCGGCCACAAGCTTCGACTTGTGTCGTACTGTGGTGCAGATAGGCACATCGAGGGATCGTGGACTACAGATGGTCTCCTGGACGAGGTTGGCAAGAGTCCACGAACCGCGAATATAAGCAGTGTCAGTGGGATCATCGTTAGCAATTGATGAGTCGTCAGCTTCAACGAGGTCGTCTACGCTGACATCGGTGTGTGTGGCGCTGGGTGGGAGGGAGAGAAGGACGGTCAGGAATGTATCCTGCAGCAAGACAGCTTGCCAAACCTTCCGCCGTTGCTGCTTCTCGAAAGTTGAGGCATCAGGAGTGACTAGCGAGGTCAGCACGAAGACAGACGCCAGCCAGCGGCAAAAAAAGCGTTGGACCTACCAATGTTCGGATCGCGATGTAGTCCCATGGCATATGCCTGCCGCATCAGGATACCACCAAACGCCCACCCATCGGATGCGTGGTTATCGTTGATAAGAAAGTAGGTGATGAGTACCATAGCCTGGATTGACTTGAGCGAAGCACTGCTAAGGTATGAACTCATGCGTAAAGCTTGATTACTTGCTGATGCATAGAACTCGGCTGTTTGCTTCCTTTCCCTGGGCGACGTCGACGTGACAAACTGAGTTCCCAAAGCCAGCATGACGAAGATGAGTGCCACAAAAGCAGCGTCGGTATGGTCCTTGTCTGCCGGACTCATGGACCAAAAATGCTCATAGTCTGCGTAGAACGTTTGCCGGTGAAGCATTGGGTAGACTGGATCTACACATTCAAAGTAGCGACCTAGTAAAATGTCGGCCTGCAATTTGTCCGGGAGGACGGATATCACCTCGGGAAGGCCCCCCTCGCAAGTCCAGTAGTTCGCGAATGGGTGCTCAGACCCAATCCCAAAGACATTGGACGAGCCCGGAGATGAGTAGGGGACATTCGAAAGAAGTCCAGTGGAGGTTGCAATGACCGAGCTTAGCGAGTTGATGCGGTTCGTACTGAATCCTCGGTCGGCGGCGTTGGGAATGGATAACCTGTGGCCTCCCGCTTTCTTTTTGGGTGCCTTGGTCATGCGGCGACCATTGACCGTGCCTCTGTTTGTTTCTCTGCGACGAGAGTGAGTTCGAGGGAAGAAAGACAACAGGTGTGGGAAGAACTGACTCGAGAAGGTTAGCAACGGGGGCATATTTACACTCGCTCTGCCTCTTGATGCCTGTGTGATGTTAGACCGCGTGGAACTTTGCGTAGGGTTTCCAATATTGAAAATTTTCTGGGAAGAGGCAGAAAAGGCATCATCGGTAATTATCAAGAGACACCGAGAGAAGACGACTATCTCAACATCACCTAGGGCATTGCAGAACTGGGAAGAAGGGATGAGCAGTCCAGTATTTATCACTTACAAGCAAGGCAGTGTGGTCTTCCCCGGTCGCACTGGTTGAAGCTGTGTTAGTTCTAGATTCTCATCTTGGGAGTTCGGTCTGGGAAGGAACGGTGACATGATTGTACTCGACCAAAAATCCAGGTTGGCCGAGGTACCCCGGACCCAAAAATGTACGGAATGGGAGAAGAGGGTATATCGATGAGGGGTGGACGGGAATAATCCGGTGGGGTCGGATGCTGTGTGCCAAGACCTCTAGAAATACGTACTTTGGTTTTCCTCTCAACGCACTCGAAACACGACAGGGTTGGCTTGTTGCGCTTCTGTTTCTTCTTTGGCGGCTGCGCGTCGGCCGTTGGAGATGCAGTGCTACTATCCCGATCGTTGTGCAAGTGCGAGATGCCAAGCCCGGCGCCGTTAGTGCTGCTATTCCCGATACTCTCGGTCCGTTGATGGCTGTCGCGGTAGGTTGTCGGATTTCCGTTAGGACTGTGGAGGTCGCCGTTGGCTACGCCATCATTGTAGGGATGCGCCTGGTGCACAATGTTGCTGCCATCATGGACCGTGGAGCTACTTGCATCCGAAAAGTATTGGTATAGCGGTGGGTGGATTGGAGATGCGAAAATGGTTGAAGACTCCACGTCCAGCCTCCGATCAAGCGAGCCTTCCATCTTGACGGCATTCATCTTGGCGTGCCTGGGGTCGGGCGCGGGTTTCCACGGCTGCGGCCCCCCGGAATTCCCAGCCTTGGTCGGGAATCCACGGCGGAGGAAAGCACAAGCGATCAATTGCGGTTGGTGTCACTGGGTAGGGTATCGAGAAAGTTGTCTTTCCACCTTCGGGAATAAGGCGTGTTCAAGGGCTAGGGCTTCCTTCTCGGAGCAAGCTCACGAGTGGGAATAAAGGGCAAGCACATCTGCATAAGAAAAAACCAGACGAGAGGAAATCGGGGGATCGGCGATGATGGAAATACGAGGAGAGCCCCTTCCTCGCTGCCTGCTATAAGAGCGAGTGAGGGGAAGTCCCGGGGAAGGAAAGAGCCCTGGGGTGACCGACTTTCTTCACTACCACTCGCCAGGGGCGCTGTGAGGGGCGTCGTCGACCGCCTCGTGGCCAAAAAGCAGAGCGTATTGCCCGACTGGGATTCGTTTTCCAGACCGAATTGTCAAAGTCCTATCGGCATACTCGCTACGTAATTGAGAATCCGGTCATGGCAACAGCGGGCAGCTACCACGCAACTTCCTCAATGAGATGAGCATGCCGACACGGGACCGATACGGCGCCTCCCATACTTGCCGGTCGATCTCTCCTCTTTCCGGTTTATGCTCTCGTGCCTCCCGTCCTACTGTGGTCCCAGCAAACATTCAACGGTACGTGGCGCAGCGTCGCCCTCACACCTGAGCTTGGGGTTAGGGACTCTCCAAGCTGCGAATTAATAATACTGTGTGCACAATGAGCCACCCATGACAGATAAAAACCCCTCTTCCACTTCCCTGATTCTTTTCGTCGGTGGCGTGGCGGGGAAACCCAAATTCTCCCTGTCCTGCATTCCGCCAATGCCAACTTCGGATGTCTTCCCGAACACCGATGATGGGTGAGCTTTTTGTGGCGTGGAAGTGTTCCGAGATCGTGATTTTACTACCGACGGGGGTGCTCGTTGCTCACGTAAGCGCCTAATCAAAGGACCTGGCCTGGTGTGGTGATATTATTTAGGGAACCAGCGAGTTGGGTTGCCGAGACCACCTGTCGTCGGTGGGGCTGGCGCCTGTTACTTCGGCATGACCAAGACCAGGAGTGTCCTGATAACTCGGGGCCTCAGGACGCCATGGGAACTTGATCAAGAACCGGCTCTACACTGCTACAGGACCCCGGTCACCTTTCAGGTACAGGACCATGTAGAGCACTTCGCAGTCAATCGCACTGACAGCCCAATATTGTGTGCCAACACTAACTAGTTACTACCTTCGTGGGTTACGTGTGCTTATCGCATTCCATGGCTTTCGTTCGGCCGACAAACATCTGCTTCTAACCAAATATGAACTCCACGTAGTTCTTTCGTATCTTTTCCAGTCCAATGGCCAGGGTCCACCCTTTGTACTTGCATACTTGTCGGTATATCTGCTCAAGCATTTTATCCGCCTCGTGGCCCGCTGTATGGAGGTCACTCTCAACAAGCAGCCGATCATCGGGACATGCCCGGATGACATCAGCGAACTTAGTCTCCGACCCTGGGGATGAAAGGTTCACTACCATCGAGAAGGAGAAGAAGACCCGAGCCGGGATGGTGGGATTGAGGTACTGTTTCAGCATCTGCGGTGGGCCGCTGAATGAATGAAGGCATACTCTCGGAGGGAAGGGCTTAGGCTGGAATGGTCCGAGTTCCTTGACGCTCGCCCCTCCCCCATCATCGTCGTCCTCATCGCTCGACGAGAAATCCTCGGCCCCGACTGCCACTAGTCTTTCCTTTCGCCGCGATATGACTTCTTTTTCGTGGCCTTTCCAGAGAGAGCTCAAGGCATCAAACAGGACGCCGTGAGCCTGGACACCATGTATGCTGACTGCCCGTCCCAAATCGCCAGCAAGACGCAGCTGCGCTTTAAAGACTTGCACTTGGTGAGTCATGTTGACATGATACGGACTCAACAACCTTCCCTCCCTCCCACCGGGTGTGATGTCTTCATTACGCTGCGGCTGTTCATCGGGGCCCCATCCCTGGGGCAGACGAAAGCCTCTGTCCAGGCCAATCTCACCGACAAGGGCGGTTGGAAACGAAACCAGGCGGCGTCTTGTTTCGTCAATGAAGCCGCTAAGGGGTCGCGGGGCAGCTAGCGTCGCAATGAATTCGGGATCAGGCGTATGTGATAGGACGGTCGTATAGTGCTTGGTTTTCTGCTCCTCTGCGTCTTGATTTGGGTCGTATGTCGTCTCGTCGCCGGTGTCATCATAGAGCTGGTGAGAGAACCAGGGGTGCCATCCGAATGCGGGCACCACTTTCTCCGGTGAATGCTCAGTGAAGGCCGTTTGATTCTGGACCGCTTGCTGAGCTGCAACAGATAAAACGAGGTCTTGATCCTGGGAGCGCGTTGACATAATCGTCAAAACCCGAGTCCGCATTTCATTTATGCTAGCTATAGAGGACATCGTATCGGTGGGGTGGCAGTGAGCGTCGATAGCTCCTAAGCTCCACGGGAAAGGCCCCATGCGCTCGTCGTTCGACTCATTGTCGCCGTGACGCTGCTCGGTTTGTTGGCCCGTGGGAGGACACATGGTTGACAGGAGAAAGGTGACAAACAAAACAGTTTTGCTCCTGATCTATCACGAGGACTCTCTAGGTATCGAATTGTGCGTCAACGAAGGCTGTAGTTCGGCGAACCTTGGTGCTGGGTTGATGGTTGATGTTGCGCAAAGCTTGGCGGAGAGCTAAAAGTTGTAGTAGAACTGCCCCTCATCCTAGCGTAAACTCTCACAACAATCCAGACAGCGTTGGTCTGATCCGAGAACCTGACGAGACGTCACTAGGATGGCTCAGCTAGAAGATCTGAGGGTTCGTGGCCTTCCGCCAGCCGAAGGGTCATATCTGTGCAGCCGGATGCCCGACGCTGCAGAAACACGGTGGTATGCCGACAAGGGTTTTGGCAGGGTGCTAGCGAGGGTTCTGAGTGCAGAAATCTGACTTGTACCTACCTGGCCGGTGGTCCTCGCGCTCGCAACCGCAGTACTTGTTGGGAGCGGTTGATTATGTCGCCGAGGGACGCTGGACGACTGAGGCACAGTCGCGGATCGCATTTCTGCTGCTTAAATTACTGGATGAAGAGCAAAATACAACTAATTGTTCCTTTCTTAGAGCTTGCGGTCGGCACTTTGAAGTAGTCGGTCAAAGCCCGGCTTGCACTAGCACAAGTGGGAAAGTGTCAGTTGGCGGAGGACCCACTCCCCTGTGTTGGATCTAACTGCGCGCCACCTCGGTGGAGGGGCATTCACATGTTCACCGTCCCCTGCCGCTTGCGAACAATCACGCAACTCCTCGAGCTCCGCAACCTGCGCGCTGCTTTATCTGGGTCTGAAATGGCCGCTTCAAGTCCAATTCGAGGCGACCGCTCTCTCTTCGAGCCCCAGAATCCTTGATCAGAGCAGGGGGAAAGGCTGCGCTCCAACTACGTATCTTTATCCTTCCGCTCCTAGATCAGGCCAATCGTTATCTTCAGCATCCATTGTCGGAGCTCTAACAAAAGCAGCGCAGACTCGAATAAGTTCAGTACTCGACTCGAACCGACTGCCAACATAATGGCTCTTATCAATCCTGTCCATGGACTTGTCGTCCCGTTTCTCTGCATTTTCACGATACCCCTTGCCATATTCGCCGGAATCACCACGACTTTGGCATTTACCATTCTCATGTTCCGGGTGGCCGTGGTCTATATTGATATTGGCCTTGGCTTAATCCCCCAATACTTCACATGGAGGACCAAACCCCAAATTCTCCCTGAAAGGCATGACAAGCAAAGGCTATCTCGAGATGGGCTCAAGACGCCTATATCACCGTCAGGCAGCGGCAGTCGGAGCGGGGCTAGCACGCCGCCGCCTCTCTCACCACATTCCCAAACTCCAACTTTCCTTCCCTCGGGCTACAAGAGCCCGGGATCCCGTCGCCGCAAGAGCAGCTATGGTTTTGGTGCGGCCTTCAAACATTCACGTCGCTCCAGTCAGGTATCTCTAGCATCTCTGGGGATGATCACACCGATTCACGGGGAAGGTGAGATTGCGCCTGTTACAGAAACTGGTCTGACGCCATCAGTCGGTCTTGACCGGGACTTTGAGGGAGTAGGAGGTTGGAGACTAGACGATTGCGATGACGATGGCAACTGGACGAACATCAACTCCAGGCTCGAGCTGCCGGTAGAACGGGCATCTTTTCATCGTCACCAACGATCGCAAAGTCTCGGACCTGTTCCACCCAGTGATTCTGCGTGGGTGAATCCGCGATACCGAACCGAGTGGTCACCCGAGGGCAAAGACTGGGAGCGGAATCGCTCTGGCAGCGGGGCCAAGAGTCCGGGCAGAACCCGGCGACTGAACCAACGTATTCAGCTTCCTTCCGCCATGACAGCGCTTGATAAGGAAAACAGTTACTTCCCCGATTTAGTCTCGCCAATGTCGACGAGAAACCGGTTTACTCCATGAGTTGACGGCCACCTTTGGAGAGCGATCTCGTCTTTCAATTACCCTAGCACATGATACTATGATGACGCTGGTCTTTCGTCGAAATTGGGTATATGTGGAACCTGGCCATGTACAATCTTGTGTGTACGTTATGCCTTAATAGGTATCCTCGGGCGTTGCACAGTCTAACTACCACGCGGGAGAAAGATAAGATACCATCAACCGCTTTTCCTTTTACCAACGCATCCATCCATCCGACCGCAAATCCTGGTATTTGCTCTTTGCCAAAACTCCAAACGCCCCGTGCCTCACTTGCTTGCCAGTCCTGTCATGACCCATTCGTATCCGAGGGCATTTCCCTGTTACACAATCTGCCAGAAGTAATTCGCGTAGAAAAAGCGTGAGAACTTCCTGTCGATATTCACCACATGAACATCTCCTTTCCGGTCATTCCTTACCACTGCTCGACTGAACTCGCCGTCCTTGCTGTCGCGTTCGATATCAATACCCAAGCTGCGATACACCTTGAGCCGAAGCAGCACCTCGTCCTCGACGCTGCCCCCGGTAACGCTGCCATTCCCAAAGTCGCCACCGTCGACGCCCTGCAGCTCCAGCTCTTGTAGCCGCGCTGCCAACTCGGCCTGTTGCGCTTGTAGGCGCTCCGTCTCCATCTCGAGGTCGGACACGCTCTTCGCGATGCGGAACTTTTGCGTGTCGAGCCGCGCGATCTCGCTAGCGTGTGCGGTTGACGAGTGCGTCGATGTGAGCTCAGCGTGCTGCGACTGGAGGGTGGAGAGGTGGCGCGAAAGTTTCTTCAGAGAGGATTCGGCATCGCGGAGGCGCAGGTCGCGGGCTTGCTGTAGGGTTGAGAGCGATTCGGAGACGCGCGCAACGGCGAGCTTGTCGGGGGCGATGTTGAAGTTGGAGATAGTGTGACGGATGAGCTGTATGGGGCTAGTTAGCGGTACGCATCTTGAGGGGCGCAATGTAGGAGGGAACGAACTGTGGAGGGGTCTTCTTCAAGGAGCATTTCGGCTGTGTTTTGTGTTGGTTCGTGTTGATGGTCCGCGATTCAATCTTGAGTGGGTAGTGAGCGTGCTTGCGTAAGAGGCGCTCATATGAATAAGTATGATGCAAACTTTGGCTGGCTCGCTGGGGTTGTTTTGTTTTCATGGGGCTTGCGATTGTGATTTTGGTGTCGCAAAACGGTGAACGTATCACCCGGGCGACGGGGCGGTATGGTTATGGTTCGAGGCGGTGCTTATCTTATCTAGCACGCGTTGGCCACCGTCGTCATCGGTGGGCCCGTGCCCAGAAACGTCTAGGCTTCACTCCTCAAACCACCGAGTCCACATTTTCTTTGCTGTTACAAGAAACAGCTCCCACGACGTTGCGAAGCTATTATAGTATTGGGCCTTTCTGATTTTGTACTGCGAACACTCAGCCTCAAGATGACACAATTGCCGTGTACGTTGCCTTGACCCCTCCCTCGCATGTAAAACCAAGAAGTAACGAGACTGAAATGGAAATTTTTAGATGCCGTCGATGCGGAAACGTAAGTTCAGCACCTTGGCAGCTCCATCCATTCCCGGTGTCTCACTGAATTCCTTGAAAGGCCGCTCAATTCTGCCGAGCTCGACGTCCTACGGGCGCAATACGAGAAGGAGGGCGACATGGTTGGAGTCCAGACCAAGTTCAACTACGCATGGGTGGGCACTGTCCCTGCTTGCCTTTCCATAATTACCTCAGCAACTAACAGTCACTTCAGGGTCTGGTGAAGTCGAATACGCGAGCGGATCAACACCTTGGTGTCATGCTGCTGTCCGAGATCTTCCGGACCTCCCCCGAACGGCGGCGAGAGTGCCTCTACTACTTGGCGCTGGGAAATTACAAACTGGGAAACTACGGCGAGGCGCGTAGATATAACGACCTCTTATTGGAGAACGAGCCTGCGAATCTCCAGGCGTCGAACCTGCGGACTCTGATCGACGACAAGGTTGCGAAGGAGGGGCTTGTCGGCGTTGCTATTGTAAGCGGAGTGGCCGTCGCGGCGGGGGTAATCGGGGGCATTCTCTTGAGGAACTTGGGTCGGAAGAGATGACGATGTAGCGTTTTGCATGCCCGGGAGGTCTCGGGGAGCCGCCTGTATGAATTGATGGATAATAATCTGCGTGACGGATGTGTAACATTATGAGGGATGGGAGGCGCAGCCCTGGTTTTCAATGAGATATGGTAAAATGCCACTTTCGTCTTGTTGTGTTGCGGCTGGTTAGAAGCACAGTTTATTACTTAGCCCTGGGTTGTGTGATGTGGTGTCAGAGCTAGATTCAATCAGTAAAATGGCACGTCGCTCATCGAAGGCAATGCCTTATACACAACCGAAACGTGCAAGATGTCTGCTTTCAGAAAATTCGGACGTGTGCACTAGACGGAACTGCTCGTCTTTTGCTGTCTGAACCTTATGAATCTGGGCACGGGAGTCACCTACCTAGCCGCATGAGTGATGGCCCACTCTGCCTAGACCCATTCTCGCTAGGCTATAAGCCGCCAAGATAAATGTGCCGCAGCTCTGCAGAGCGGAAAGCAAAGCCTGGGAAAGCTTCCAATCGACCTGACACCCCCACCAGTCCAGTCAACGGAGTGCACTATCACGTTGATGTTTCGTCCGGTTCTCCAGCATGCATTCCAAAATCCTCGTGTGAGGTGCTGCAGCTCGTGTGCCACCCTACTACCTTCTCAATATGTCAAGAGTGAAAGTGAGGCAGAACCCAAGCATGGAATGCCATCTTTCCCTCACGCAGGCGACCACGTTTGCTACAATCCAGGACCTCGAAAGAACCACCACCCTTGCCCAGATGTGACGCAGGGGTCCCACGACTCCCCATAGCCACCCCATCCCTATGGTAGATACCCAACAGTGGCCACCCACTACCTCACCCTCCGAGCCTCAACATCCATCGTCGACCTGATCAAAGTCATCGGCGACTTCCTCCTTCATCAAATTACAGCTACTGCCAACACGAAAAATTACGGTTGCAAAATACTCAGAAAGTTTTTCTCTGGCCAGCTTTGGATCCTTCCCGCCGCGCCCCTGAACCCCTCACTGACAGGCACCTGCTTTTTACGTCCACGCCGCCCGCATCACCAGGTGGGGCAGTCCAGTGACGACTGTCATTTCCAAGTCCAGTCCACGCTCCCTCAGCATCGAATAAGATAAACCAAGTCGAACATCCAAAAGATTTAGACTGGCTTCACAGGCGCTTCGACTTACTGGCTTCGCAGTAGGCCTCGGATTGACCGCCCTTGCTGCGCTCCGAGCAAAACTAGCAGCAGCGAACGGGCCAACATGGAGTCGTTTTTCGGTTCACGCAATCGCCATCTCGACGCTTCAGCTGGGAGAGAGGTGGTGTTTTGCCACGCTTGCCGCCACGAATGGTATCATGATGAACGCCTGGACTTAGAGTGTCCGCGCTGCAACAGCGGAGCTACTGAGATAGTAGGTCTTCTCCCGCCGTGCCTAGCTCCTTCGAGGCCGGTACTGACATGGTCTCGTAGATTGAACTTGGGAATGATCCCCGCGGAGATGGTGACGTCCCTTCGCCGGCTATTTCCGGTGTGCGCAGCGAACCTCGTCGCCATTCCGACTCTGATCCCGACGAAGCAGATATCAACAGCCTTAGCGATCACCTTCGGTTCTCGCAGCACCGCAGAAATCCGCGACCGGGTGCTGGTGGTGCGGCCCAGGATAATGACGTCTTGCGCCGGTTTGCCGACATGCTTATGAACGATTTGGGTGCTGGGAGATCGGGTCGACCTGACCCGGCAAACCCATTCAATCATCGACCAGGTGACGATGTCGATCCGTTCGGTACCCTCCCGAGTGCTCGGCCAAACGGCGGTCCGACTACAGTCCACCGTACCACCTTCCGATCCGGCCCTGTGACCGGGTCCGCAACCTTCACGATAATATCGTCGTCATCGTCTAGCACTGCCCCTGGAGGCGCCGATGCCAATCCGTTCCCTCCTGGGTTTCCTCCGTACGTGCTCTCCACATATTTCTCGCATACTCCTGTACCCTGTCTACTTGGCTTTGGTCTTGTCAACGCACACATAGACTGACGCCGTCAACTTAGATTGTTCAGCCAAATTATGAGCAACGCCACGTCCGCTGACGGCGCTCCTCGCAGGGATCCTAACAGGAACCCTGCACCATGGATCACCGATTCATTCCGAGCCAATGGTATGGGTCCGAATGTCGGGGCCGGGCTCCAGGAACTGCTCCTCTCGCTGCTAACCCCGCCGATGGGCGTTCATGGCGATGCTGTGTATAGCCAGGAAGCGCTTGATCGTATCATAACGTCTCTCATGGAAGCCAATCCACAATCCAACGCTGCACCGCCAGCCACACAGGCCGCCATTGATCGTTTGGAGAAAAAGAAGGTCGATGACAAGATGCTGGGAGCCGAAGGTAAAGCCGAGTGCACTATTTGCATCGATGACTTGAATAAAGGTGATGAAGTCACTGTGCTGCCCTGTTCGCACTGGTTCCATGGCGAGTGCGTCACGCTTTGGCTGAAAGAGCACAATACCTGCCCCATATGCCGCGCCCCAATCGAGCAACGCGAGGGCCAGGGTAGTGCTTCGCAACAGCGCTCTCCCCAACAGCGCTTTATGCCACAGCCGCAAGTACAGTTTCCAAGCTCTCCCCCGGACCCCTTTTATACCCGCCCATCGCCAGAGCCTGCTCTGCGGTTTATCCACTCGACGCAACGAGCTGTCCAGGATCCGAATACCCCGTGGGCACGAGAGCGGGAGAGGCGGCGTCGAGAAGCTGCCGCTACTGCCGGGCTTCCTCGGCGCAACTCTCTCTCACCAGCCAGCCGGCGAAGGTCACTTTTCGGAGACCAAGCAATGAGTTTTCGACCAAGGAGTCCCTCCTCCAGCCGGGACCAAGATGCCGGCGTTTCTCACTACGATCGCGACTACTTCGGCAGCGGTGCTGGCAACAGCAGCAACAGTCGTGACAACCGGGAACGCAACAACCAAAATACACAGAGCAGTGGCCATGGCCCGCTCAGTTGGCTTAGGGACCATCTCGGTCGGGGTTCTGGTAACGCCTCGGATAGGGACAGGCGGCGTTAGGACCGGATGTTGATATCAGGTTTCTTTCTCCTTGCTATGCCATGACATTTCAATCTCTGCGGATAGCCTCTCAAATTTGCAATAGATGATAGCAGTCTTCGCGTGGTAGGGTAGCTGAGTCTCTCTCAAGGGAATGGGCTGTGTGGTAACAGACGATGAGTTGCACGTATTGCGGAAACGACCTTGCAAGGGATGGAATGAATGGCATGAAGTCTATGGGTATTTTAGGGCGACAGTCTTTTCCTTCCGCAGTCTCGAGGAGGGAAAGATAATGAAGATGGGCAGGCGTTTTAGGTTGAACCTAATGACCATAGATCATGCGAAGCGATAGCGCAATACAGGAGCTTCGTCCTGTTTCTTTCTGATTGTCTGTCTGGTCTAGAGATACGGTGATAGACTCTGCTTTCTAATGAGTAGTGTAACCGAGAGTTTCTTTCAACCACCATTTCCGCCTTCTGTCACATCACAAATCCCGAAAAGAGCATCCGTATTGGGGGTCGACTCGTCAGCCCATGCTCCTTCATTGGTCCGCGCCTGAGCCTTCCGTCCACCCCTCTCCTCTTCCCGCAGAGTTGGCATGAAGAATCCCCGCGGTTTCTCTATTCCTATCGCTGCATGAAGATGTCACGAGGCATTCTCGGACATCAGAGGATTGCGATTGTCCGGGTGGGCTGGGAAGTGCGCGGCCTCATCAGTTGTGATTTTTCTGTGTCCTTAACTCCACTTCCCGCTAGGATCGAGCTTTTAGCTATTTTTGTTCTTTACATTTTCGTTTTCTCCTTTCCTCCCAAAAAAAACGCCTCTCTAGTTGCTGTATATCCTCTCCTCTCCGGGTACATTGGACGACGCTTGACAACCTCTTTGGAGGTGCTTCCGGGTGCTGATTACGCGGGTGTTTGTGTTGTGACGCTGCTGCAATCGCGGGGCTGCAGCTAACCTACTTTACAAATCGTCTAGCACTTCTTTTTCCGAATCAAAAACCGGAGATGCATTGGTGGTCAGCGGCGACGGTGGCGCTTCTACTGAGCCCAGTGTTAGGAGCTGTGAAGCTCCAGTCAACTCAAGGTGTGTGTTGTTGTGATGCGATGCAACCAACAACTATGGAGTTGAGGTTGACCGCTGATTGGGGCAGTTGCTTCAGCGGACATAAAGCTGCTGAGTGGGGATGGCTCTGCTACTTTGGTGCGTTTATATATGCAGTCAGATGTTCTTTCCTGCGCTAACACAGACCAGGCGTTCCGTATCAAAGTCCTCGAATCCAACGATGCCTGCGGGAGCCCGAATCTCACTATTGGGGACTCGCCGCTCCCCAAGAGCGGCGAAGGGCAGATAAGCCTCGGCGAAGGCATTCACTGTCATAGTTTCTGGAGGGCCATGTGCGACGGCAGTGAACAGAAAGTCATACTCTCCCTGGACTCGATATCCACTGGATTCCTACATGTCGAACTGGTTGTCAGGTTCCAGCAGGTTACTCCTCTTTACATTTCCGACGTGCAGGAGTTGACACCTGTGATGATCGGTAGTGCGCTGCCTCATTCAAACGAGAGACTCATCCATGACCTCGGGAATGACCTTCAAGAGCTCATGTTTCTTCGCAACATGGAGTTAGAGCTGCTTCGCGGGATCGAACTCAAAAAAAGCATCCTGCGCCTGGCGGCAGCGGATGGTAGGGGAGATCGAATGCTGCCCGATCAAAGTGATGTCGACAACATTCCCACTACCAGGTGCAGCGGTATCTGGTGCTCTTTCAAGAGGAAATTTGAGATAATCACTGGCCTTTTACTTCCATTGCGGCCCATCGGGGAACACTGCGGGCGTCATTATGGGAATCAATCTCACGACAACCACACGTTCCTTCATCCTCCTTGGTGGAAGCACCCACGTGGAAACCATACACACGGGAATCTCACCCATCATCCTTGTTGGAGGCCGCACCATCCTCATGGTAATCATACCCATGGCAGTCACACTCACCCCCCATTCCATCTTCGACCCCCGTTTTTCTGCCGTCCTTACAGCAGACCTCCCCATCGCAAACCTCCTCACCATGGACCTAATCATCCGGGCCATATACTCCCGCTCAAAAGACCCACCTTCGGTCACCTGCGTATTCAGCAACCCTTCCCTCCCTCCTCGGCTCCGGCTTTCCACGGCGGCGTCTTTTACGCTGAGCAAGCGAGTCCTATATTTAGTGGACTATCGCTGCTACCAAAGCTGGGTTTGATCGTCTCTCTCCTTGCGCTCGCTGTAGTTCTCTTCAAAGGGCGTCGCCGTGCCAGATACGGTCATCTGTCGTGGGAGGAGTGGCGTGAGGCGCGACAGCATACGTGTCGTGCAAAGCGGGCTGCGCTGCGTCGACGATGGATTGCCTTGCTAGACCGCATGAGGCCCGAAGAGGATGACGGCGAGGAAGCTGGGAAGATTAGGATGCTTGAAGCTGGCATGATCGTGGTGGATGAGAATAATCTCGTGGAAGTTGAGGAGACAGAGGTCTGGTCTGAGAAGCATGAGGAAGTCGACGAGGAGAGGATGACCATTGCGCAGGAGCTGGCGTCATTCAGGGACGCCGCGCACTTGGTTGAGGAACTAGTAGCTGCTGAGAAGGACAGAGGGATGACGAGGGAGTGAGTGTAGGATGTGAAAAAAGCAGTGTTGTGGTCGAACTAATTCTTGGCTTTAGGCTGCTGAGATTGGTTAACATCTGTAATAAGTGTCATCGTTTCACAATAATGTTCTGCCGTGCAATCCTCCGTGTCCCCGATTGTGTCGCTGTGCGTGTACCAATGGTAAACGGAGAGTCGTCACAATGGGATGAGGCCGCCCAACAAGCTGAACTGAGTTGGAACCCAAAGGCTCATTCCCAGGTGCTGACAGGCGCCACGCCATAGTGCTACCGTTATCTCCACAGCCTGCGGTGACAGTGGCCAGAGTGGGGTTTAAGGGTACGAGCAGCCGAGCACACTTAGGTACCTACGTAAAGTTGCTGTGCTTTGGTTCATTCCGGGCGGGCATGAAAGCGGAGTGGAGGGGTCTGGCTTTTTCATCGTCTTTGCCGCTTGTGCTAGACAACAACCGCCAACCAGCACCCGCCCTCATTGGCCCAGGCGCCCCGTTCAAATCCATCCACGAACCCCCGAGCGCGAAGGCAGCATGAACTAGAGGTTTCTTGGTAAATTTCCCGTCATTTTTGACCGGGAGACTGGATAGCTCGCCAGCTGGCCCAAGAATTCTTCGTCCTCTGAGCTCTGTTGTCCCCCACCTGGAGCCTTGCTCTTGACTCCTGCCCTTTTTGCTCTCGTCACATTACGGTGGCTTCCTCCCTCTACCAACCTTTGCGGATTTATCTCTGTCTCTCCACCCAAAGTCTACGGCAAATAGAAACCGAAGTACACGATTAATTTTATCCAAACGTTTTTGGCACGCCCGACCCTCCACCGACTCCCACTCGAGCCGTTGTCCACGCAATCGCCAAATCCTGTACCGTCCGCCCAACCGAGCCTGCACTGACATGATGGCCGACGAGCCACAAAACACGAGCGACATATCGGACCCGGTCGAGACGACCGCCAAAGAAGACGCCGAGACCACAGCGGCGCGTAGGGAACTGAAACAAACGTCGATCTCGGACAAGACCAAGCAGAACAAGGCAGAACAGGACGATGACCAAAGCGCATCGGACGAAGATGAATCTCTCAAAGATAAGGCGGTAGCAGATACAGCTGTCCTAGATGATATCGCCACGCCGGACACGGATCCTGGCGACGTGAAGAGCGGTGATGAGGATATGCTGCTCAGGGAGCAGGTATCGTCACCCAAGAAGAAGCGGGCGCACGACGAACTCGTCGCCGACGGCTCCTCGACCGCAGGTGAGGGTTCCAGCAAGCCCGTCCTTGACACCACTGTCGCTCAGACCCGAACCGAAGAATCCGAACCCGAAAAGAAGCGGCCCCGCGATCGCGACTCGTCAATGCCTAGGCGGCGCTCACAAGATGCGGCGGTAAGGGTTTGGACAAGGATTTATGGGTTATGTATCACTAACACGCGCCACGCAGGAGTCGGGCGAATCTTCAAGGTCGAGTTTGGACAAGACACAGGAAGCAAATAGCTCTTCTGCCGCACCAACAAGCAAGACAGCCAATGGAGCAGACAAACAGTTCCAGACATCATCGTCGGCCTTCGCCGCATCAGGGTTCGCTAAGCTCGCCTCCTCTTCAACATCTCCCTTTGGTGTGTTGGGATCGTCGGCCAAACCGAGGCTGTTCGGTGGCGCGTCATCGAGCTCATTCGGGTCATTCAGCGTTTTGGGTGGCTCGAAGCCTGCAGATGCTTCGTCCATGGTCTCAGCGGCTCCCAAGCTCAGCTTTGCCAGCAGCCCGGCGCCGGTGCCTTCCCCATTTGCTTTGAACGGTGGGAAGAGCACATCGCTCTTTGGCAGCCCTTTTGTTAGTGCCTTTGGTAGCAGCGCCAGTTCTGGATCTGGACTCGCTACGTTTGGAAAGCCCGGCGAGACACTTAAGAGCGACAAGCCGGCCAAGCCATTTGGTGCACCAGAGAGTGATAACGAAGAGGTCTCGGACAGGGAAGACGAGGATGACGAGGACAGTAATTCGGAGAAGGAAAAGGAGGAGAGCAAGGATACGGAGAAAGAGAAAGAGGATAAGGCAGCTGCTGAAGAGAAGAAGAAGCTCCGATTACAAAAGAGTAGGTGGTTTCCGATGTTCTGGTGGTCCTATTGCTAACAGCTCTAGTTGTTGTCGATGATGGTGAAAGCGGGGAGGTCACTCTCCTTGCTGTCCGCGCCAAGATGTTCATCATGGAGAAGGGTGTAGGCTGGAAGGAAAGAGGCGCTGGCATGCTCAAAGTCAACGTCCCAAAGCTGACGATTGAGCTGGACGAGGCTGGGAACGTAGACCCTACCACTTTCGACGCATCAGTCCTTGAGGATGAGGGAGACGATGGCACAACCAAGAGCGTACGGCTTATTATGCGACAGGATCACACCCTCCGGGTTATTCTCAACACGGCTGTGGTCCCCGCGATGAGTTTTCAACTCAACCAGAAGCTCAAGGCAGCATTTGTGCTGTTCACGGCGTTTGATGGAGGAGAAGCGAAACAAGTACAGATGAAGGTGAAATTGACTGTCCGCCCCCTTGGTAGCCTTGCTGACATTGTTGCTGCAGTTGAGCGAAGCGAATGCCACCAACTTCACACAACTCATGGAAATGATACAGAAGCAGCTCGCCGATGTTTAGGCAAGCTGCATGACAGAAATAGAACTGCGGGATATAGCTTCTAATGCTCAATTTCCTTTGTGACCTCTGTTCGGCTATACCACCATCTTAAACCCGGTTGCTTGGTGGCATTTTTCCTGGTTGGGTCGTTATGAGTGGGAGTCTGGGTATTGTGTGGAGCATTGCAAGGAGGGTTTCCTCTGCTTGGGGTTCCTGGATTAGGAGGGTCCAGCTGTTCATTATCGAGGCGGTTAGCATGGCGGGCATGACCTGGAACGTGACGACAAAAAGCGGAAAGGCAGGCTCAAGTATCTGGGGCGCATTCATTGTGACTGAGCGAGGATGCGGTTGTCTGTATTCACATTCAGACCATCTTTGAGTCTTGTCGTATGGTATAACTTAGAGTTTCACATTGGTAGAGAATACGTGAAAGCCTTATCTGAAAACTTGCAGAAAATCCGATAACGGCCCAGGCTGGAGGCCGTCGTGCTGTAATTGCAGTTGTGCGCAACCCCTGAAAGCTTGTTGGCTCGTATCCTAGGGAAAGGACTAGCTGCGCAAGCTCCAAACCCCAGCGTATTGTAACGAATGATACAGTTTTAAAGCGGAAAGTCCGAGGTGATTAAAAGAAAGAATGCCCCTAGCCTGTTGGTAGCAAGATCTGTACGGAATTCTTTACTTTATGATGGACAAACAATGAAGTCTCGGTGCGGCCAAGCCTTGGCACTACGGAGTAGTTGTTTGAACAATCTTTCAGGAGTTGAACTGTCACGTGGCGTCGGAAATCACTACCTGTATTTTGTAAAACCTGACAGTGATTTCCGACTCCACGTGACTGTGTAGCCATCGAGCGCTCAAAAGCACGTGCTCTCCCGCCTATTTCGCGCCGACAGGGGGCAAGTGTGCGATGGATTCACCCCGCCTTGGCCCTTGACGCGCCATTGTTCACGATCCCAATTCCATTTGCACACAACTACAAGTGTGTCCAGACCACACACCTTCCACTGTAGCTGCGCTAGACGCATTGCTCCCCCAAGCCAACAACACCATGTACCCCGACGCTGAGATGAGAGACGTGAAAAGGGGAAAGGGAAAGCGTAGGCGCCCCCCGGCCACAAATCCAGACCACGAACCCAACGACACCATGCAAACGCAACCGCAACCACAACCACAACCCGGTCCACGGACTAAACAGCGGCGTAAAACCCCCACTCCCGTGGAACTCCCCGTTAAATCCCTTATCCCTTGGCCGCCCTGGTTTTGCCACCTCGAGAAAACCCACCGCGCCCTCAATCTCGTCTTCACTTTTTGCTGCACCCGCAAACATGTCATCACCACCCTCGACACAATGCGTTCCGCGGTCGAGTCCCATACAGGGCAGCCGCTGCACGAGAAGGACGTCGCGGCGGTGGTGGCACTTCGTTCGGGAGGGATGCGCTTTGCCTATGTGGATGAGATGATGCTGCAGTTGGATGCGAAAGGAGCAGAGAGGGACGAGGCTTTCCAGAGGGGGCCGAGGGGCAAGGGGTCTGTTATTGCACCGGATGCGTCGGTGGGAGGGATGACGGGGATGGAGGGGTTGGGACGCCCGAGCGAGGGCAAGGGGAGGGAGGTGCTCTACTTTGAGTTTGTCGATGAGGATCTCAAGCGACAGGCTGCGAGCGAGAAGACCGGGGAGCCGACAAAGCCAGCGAGAAAGCTGCGGGGGGAGGCGCTCAAGATGCCGGTGTTTAGTCAGAAGCAGCTGTTGGCGCTGATTGAGAAGAGGAACACTAAGTTTGCGGAGGCGGTAAGTAGGTTTGTTAATCGATGTGTGGAGATGAAGATCGATCCAGAGATAGCGCTGCGGAGCGAGGCAGAGGCATTTCTTCCGAAGATGTCGACGTCGGTGGATACACCGGGACACCAGGCTGTGGCCAATACACTACCGGTGAGCATTCCGACGGAGAGAAAAAGCGTTCCGGAGATTGTACGGGATCTAAAAGAAAGTCTGTGGTATACGGGACAGGTTGTCCCGGATGGGCACCGCGTCTTCGAGGCACAGGAGGCGATCTATGGAGAGCTCGACTTCCTGCTCAGCCAGGACCTGGTCAACGCGCTATACAACGCGAAGGGTATCACGCAGTTTTACGCACACCAGGCCGAGGCCCTGAATGCGCTGCAAGCCGGGCGCAATGTGGTGGTGGCAACGTCGACCAGCTCGGGCAAATCGCTCATCTACCAGCTCCCCGTCATTTGTGCCCTCGAGCGCGACACAAATTCCCGCGCCATGTATATCTTCCCGACCAAGGCTCTCGCACAGGACCAGAAACGCAGTCTACGTGAAATGATGTCCTTCATACCAGGCATGGATGATGTGTTGATCGAAACCTTTGACGGCGACACACCAATGGTTGAACGCAACACGATTCGTGACGAGGCCCGTATCATATTTACCAACCCAGACATGCTACATATTACCATCCTCCCCCAGGAGCAGAGGTGGCGTGCCTTTCTACACAATCTAAAATACGTCGTGGTCGATGAGTTGCACTACTACAACGGCTTGATGGGCTCCCATGTTGCTTTCATCATGCGACGGCTGAGACGCATCTGTGCGGCCGTGGGGAATCAAAGGGTCAAATTCGTTAGCTGCTCGGCGACAACCGCAAACCCCGTGGAGCATTTTCGCACCATTTTTGGAATCGAAGATGTCAAGCTGGTGGATTTTGATGGTTCGCCGTCGGGGAGAAAGGAGTTTTTGTGCTGGAACACGCCTTTCAAGGATCCCGGCGACCCGACGAGCGGGAGAGGGGATGCTAAGATGGAGTGTGCAAGACTGTTTTGCCAGCTCATCCTGCGCGGTATGCGTGTGATTGCCTTCTGCAGGGTGCGCGAGCAATGCGAGAAGTTGGTTAGGGCGGTCAAGCAGGAATTGGAGAACCTCGGGAGGGTAGAGGTGGCGGGTCGGGTGATGGGGTACAGGGGAGGGTATACGGCGCAGGATAGGAGAAGAATCGAGATGGAGATGTTCGAGGGGAAGCTTGTTGGCATCGTTGCTACCACGGCGCTGGAACTGGGTGTTGACATTGGGGGCCTGGATTGCGTATTGACTTGGGGGTTCCCTTACACTATTGCCAACCTTCGACAGCAGAGCGGGAGGGCTGGTCGCAGGAATAGGGACTCCTTGTCTATCCTAGTAGGCGACCGCTTTGCGACGGACCAACACTATATGCAGCACCCGGATGAGCTCTTCACAAAGCCCAATTGCGCGCTACAAGTGGATCTGGAGAACATGCTTGTTAAGGAGGGTCATATCCAATGCGCTGCCTACGAAATGCCAATTCGGCCGGCTGAAGATGCGCAGTATTTTGGCAGTGATCTGGCTCAGGTGTGCGAGGGGCGGCTCATCAAAGACGAGGCGGGTTTTTACCATTGCCACGACAGATTCCGGCCACTTCCGTCTCGGTTTGTATCTATTCGGGACACGGAGGACGAACATTTTGCTATTATCGACGTTACCAACGGTAGGAATGTCATTCTGGAGGAGCTTGAGGCATCGCGGGCTTCGTTTACCATATATGATGGGGGCATCTTCCTACATCAGGGCCTCACCTACCTTGTCCGCGACTTTATCCCTGACAAGCGCATGGCGCGCGTGGAGAAGGTTAAGGTAGACTGGACGACAACGCAACGAGACTACACGGATATCGACCCGGTTGAAACGGAAGCCATCAAGCGCATCACAGGCTCACGTTGCAAGGCCTACCATGGAGCGATCCGTATCAAACAGGTTGTCTTTGGCTACTTCAAGGTTGACAAGCGCAACCGGGTTCTGGATGCGGTGCAGGTCGACAATCCGCCTGTCATTCGCTACAGCAAGGGCATGTGGCTCGATGTGCCAAAGGAGGCGCTTGACATTCTTGTCTCGCGTAGATTACACGTTGCGGGTGCTATCCACGCAGCACAGCACGCCGTCATGAGTCTGATGCCCAACTTCGTCATCAGTATGCCCGGTGATGTGCGTACCGAATGCAAGAACAGTCTCAAGGAGTTTGCAAAGCGTGAGACACAACGGAAGCGCCCGGCGAGGCTGGCGTTTTACGACGCCAAAGGTGGGGCAGGCGGTTCGGGGATCAATACCAAAGCGTTTGAGTTCATCGACACACTTTTACATCAGGCAGTCGAGCGAGTAGCGGCGTGCGAGTGTCAAGAGGGATGTGTTGAGTGTGTGGCGTCGGAGCTGTGCCATGAGTCGAACGAGGTTATGAGCAAGGCAGGCAGCGAGGTTATTTTGCGGAGTTTGCTGGGCATGGAGATTGACGTTGACAGCTTGCCCATGGGGCCAGAGGAAAACAGCCCTGTTGGCATTGAGACGATTGTGCTGGCCGCACCCGTCGTACCGAGGAATAGGGCGGAGTTGAGGGTCGATGAATAACTTGCTTCAGAAATGCAAGGGGGTTATGGCTAAGCTTTTGCCTAGCCGACGATGGGATGGGCTGCACTGCTCACATTCTCGACTGTCGGTACCCGGAAGTGCCACCCAGTGTTCACCTCCGGAGGGATTACAAAGACTAGTGCAGTGAATTGACAGAGGGTAAAGCCGGGGGTTTCACAGGGAGGCAGCACGCTGAAATTTAGTTCTAGTGGCTGGGTGCGCTGGAATCACCATTGAAGCAGCATGCTTGGTCTTTGTGATCCCTGCTGGAGGTGCACATTAGATTTTATCCCAACAACCTACGAATGAATATACAGAGCCCAGATCACACCCCACCACCCCCGCTCAGCGTACGAAGTAGTGTAGGGACTTACTTGCAGAGATAACGTTATTAGCACAGGCCGGTTTGGACCAAACCATCTCCTCTTGAATCGAGGAATCGAGACAAAAAGGGCCCACCGACCCCAACTTGAAGTCGCACAACCCGCAAAGCTATCCAATCGCCAATCTGCCACTGCCGCCGCATGCGCTTCTTCATGCCAAGCCCCATTCCCAGAATTCCAACCTGTTCACTGATGTGTGACCTGGCGATTCGTTGGCTAATCACTCATTCCGCCATGGTCGTCACTTCCTACCGACATCCTGAAACATGGCCACTCACGGTCGGTTGGCCAGTTGGCATTGCATTGATCGCTTTATGAGGGGGAAATCTAGACTAAGTATGGTGAACTATGGATTGAGGCAGCCAGTCTATGCCTTTTAGGGTTCTCCCGTCGAAATGACGCCTCGTCTTCAACTCCCCTTCCTTTTTCTTGATCTGAGCACTCATCTTTGCACAGCATTGGAGTACATGTTGCCTTGGCAGACACAACCCAGCCTACCCTTACCCAAACAACCCGTTCCCGTTTGCTCGCCTTACTTTTTCCCTGTTCGTGGAAAAGACTCGCATTTCAAAAAGGTACATACTTTTGCTTGGTTCTCTGAGATACACATACCTCGCCACCTTTGTATCGCCTTGAGTGTTTTGCTCGACGAATTTGACCCTAGGGTATTCGCCTGTGTCGACCCATCCGAGTCAGTTTAATTTATGTGGCTGGACGAGGGCGCTGTGGGAGGGAAGAATTTACCTAAATCCGATTCTGATTACCTTCATGACTCTCATTTAGATACACAAAATCCTCTTGGACGGTCTCGCTGCTTGGGTTTTAAAGGGCCAACCTCAACAGTGGTGACTCCTGTCAAGCGACACCTCACTCGGAGAGGAGCGAGAGAAGAAATCACTTTACGAGAAGAAAAAAAGCCATGGCGGCACCTAACCCTCCCCCCTCGGTGACGGCCATTGCAGCCAGTCCTGAAGCCGAAAAGCCCGCCAGCCCATCGAACGGCAGTCTCGTCCTCCCCATCACGCAAAGTGACCTGGAGCGCACCCCCACGGGTGGCTCATCATCGCGAGGCTTCTTCAGCGTGCGGCTGGCCGGCGAGTCTGGACGTCGGGGCTTCCACCCGCTGCACTTTGTGCACATTATCTTCATGTCATCAAGCCGCGTGTCGCGCGCCGTCAATGTCTTGTGGCCCATCGTACCTGCGGCGATTGCGGTGCGCTACGCCATGAAGGAGAACCACCTGGCGGTTTTCATCCTCTCGTATCTGGCTATGATCCCATGTGCGAATCTGCTCGGTTTTGCCGGCCAGGAACTCGCCAGGAAGGTTCCGCATGTGATCGGGGTGTTGTGTGAAACGACGTGAGTTTGCCCTTATTCTCTCTCTTACTTTTGCTGTCTTAGGTTACAGTTGAGAGGTATGCTAACCGAATCAGACTTGGTTCACTTGTTGAAATCGTCCTGTTCATGGTCCTCATCACGCGCGAAGGGCATAGCGGCATCAACTATATTCAGGTCATCAAGGCTGCCATCCTCGGCTCCGTCCTGGCCACCATGCTGTTATGTCTTGGGCTGTGTTTTGTTGTGGGCGGGCTTGTTCGGCATGAGTCGACATTCAGTGAAGCCGTCAGCGAGGCAGGAAGTGGTTTATTGTTGACCGCGTATATCTCTCTTACGTTTTTTCCTCAAAATCTAACTAACACATGTCCAGCGGCTTTGGCCTTGCCATTCCGACCGTCTTCGCCCACTCCCTCAGCGGGCGGGTTGAGGAGCTCTCTCTCGAACACAAAGTACTCGAAATCTCACGCAGCACTGCCGTCCTCCTCATCGTCGCCTACCTCATCTTTATCTACTTCCAGGCCCATTCTCATCATGGCATCTACAATGCTATCTTTATCGAAGAGGAACTACGCGATGAAGACCTGCACCGCGACATCATGAAAAAGCGGCTTACCTCTACCGAGGTAATCGTCGCCCTCGCCATCTCCATCGCCCTCGTCACCATCATAGCCATCATCCTCATTGACCAAATCCACTCGCTCGTCACGGAACGCCACGTTTCCGACGCCTTTGTCGGCCTCATCATGGTCCCCCTGGTGGAAAAAGCCGCGGAGCATCTCACAGCCATCGACGAGGCCTACGACAATCAAATGAACTTTGCACTCTCCCACGTCCTCGGTGCCACGCTGCAGACGGCTCTGTTCAACGGCCCCCTCGTCGTTATTGTCGGTTGGGGGCTGGGAAAGCCCATGGGATTAGACTTTGAGATTTTTGACATGGCTGTGCTGGTATTGGCTATCTTGACAGTTGGCAACTTCTTGAGAGACCAGAAGACGAATTACCTCGAGGGAGCTCTACTTGTTATTGTCTATGTTGCCATTGCGGTGGCGGCGCTGTATTATCCGAATCCGCCGCATGGGGATGGTGCTGCTGTGGGAGGGGAGCATCATTAACTTTGTTATCCCTCGTTGTTTTTTGTCTCCAGAAGAAAGACAGGATCGGACCGAGGTGTTGGAAGGGCGTTCACTATATAGGCATTTGGCGACGGAGCTGGAGGAGTTGTCATTTTTCAGTCATGGGACTTGGCGAGCTGGAACTTTGGTACTTCTATACACGTTGGGTTATACACGTTGGGTGAGACTGTTAACCGAGTACTACCCAGGTAGGTTATCGCCCCATAGAAGCCACACGTTGTTGTTCTCTTGTATATGAATTCCCGGTTTAATCATGATGGCGGCCTACTGCGTAGTCATGGGTTGCGCAGTTCAAAGTATTAGACCTGGAACAACAATGACAGACTCGAACATACCACCGCATTTTCCACATGGATTCCGCAGAAAATGGCTCAAAAGCCAACAATCATTGAGACGATAGCAAGGTATTCTAGAAATACAACAATCATTCAACACAACGGCGACATGGCATGGCCGTAGCCGACCAGATCTGACCAGTCGCCCTTAACACTTTTCCCTAACCCCCCTTGTTACTGATGCAGTCCGGTCAGCTAATAAAGCAGAGACACCCCAGGCCGAGGTAAAACACGAAAAGCGGATACACAGCCAGGCCGACGCGGTTTTTGACAACGCCGCTTCCACCCAGGATGCTCACGCCTGCTGCCAGGGACCATAAAACAAGTAGCAGATATACAGGAATTCTGATGACCCAGCCCAGGCCGAGGGCTGAGAGCAGGGCAGCCAGGACTAGTGGGAAGAGGGTGTATCCAATGATACAAACGCTCTGTGCGAAGGAACTATGACAAAGTTAGCACCGACTTGTCTCAACAAGAGGGGGTTGAAACAAGGAAGGAAAAGGTAAGTAACCCACATATTCCCCCCCAACAACTTAATCTGCATCGTCACCACCGCCTCACCAATCCACACCATAGCAAACACCCCACTGAACACCACCCCCCTCTGCTCCTCCCTGCTTCGGAAACTCAACAACGCACTCAACGCCAGACAAAATATCAACGGGCCCCACAAGTCCCAATCCCTCAACCCCGGCGTCATATGGCTTTGTCCCAACAGCGTCTCCGTATCCATCACCCTTCCCACCAACCCACCTAGCTCCTCCCTCGCGCCCTGCAATCCCGCGCCCCGTAGGTTGGCATATGCCCCGCGCAGGCCATCCTCGCTCTCAAACATGGTCCCCCCAAATAGGTAGCGCGGATACAACACCTCGCGCATTTTGGACCACACAGCCAATAGGTCGCGACTCAAGGTTTCCCACACGGTTTCGTCAATCGTGTTAGTGGGGGCGCGGCGGTCTTCGCCGGGGATGCGCGACGTCCAAGCTGAGGAGGAGGAACGGCCACCCGCAGAGGAGGAGCCGATAGTTCCGGTCAGGGGAGCGCGGGAGGAAGAAGAGGGATGTGCTAGGGGGTCGTCAAAGTCGTTAAGATCGGCTAATGAGGGAGTTAAGCTGGTTTGGTTGGCAATGGAAGGACGGAAAAAACAAACACACCATCATCAGGGTCTATGAGCTCGTCATCCTCGAGCGGGGGGTTATGATAGTCCTTCCCTCGAGCCATGGTCGCCTGTTGGGAAGTATGAGGCTCGAGCAAGATAAAATCCGCCGCGTCGCGCCAATCGGGTAATACTGGTTTGGCCAACGGAAATGCCTAATACTAAGCCGTTATTTTCAGGTGCTGCGGTGTGATAAGAGAGACCGTTCGTGATGTACTTCGTAGATGTTGAGTTGACGGATGTTGTTGCGTTGTGGACTTCGTGTTCATTGGGAGCTAAAGTTCCACGAGGCCCCAGACCCCTGCCCGAAAGGTTGACGTTGCCGGTGGGAGTGGCCCAAGCTTCCGGCTGCCGGCTGACGTAGCAGACCTCTAACTAGGTCGCAGCCAATCAGCTGTCGGCGCTGCTCGAAAGCCCTTTGTGTATCAAGCTCGTTGTGTATTGATGTTACGAAGCTCAGACGTTCAGATCAAACATAGAAATAAGACTAGGAGTGTGCGTAGGTGATACGCAGTAAATATATTATATGAGAGCTAAGATTTCCTCTTCATCATCGGTCCATGTCCCTTGGGTATCTATTCCAGCGCTCCAATCAGATTACATCTAATGATAGGTATCTCTGTTTCCCATCGTCCTAGCGTCCACCGCCTTCTGAGCGTCATGGTATGAAAATGGCATTTTAATCCAGTTATTAGGAGTTCTCGGAGAGGGGTCCGGAGAACATCCCACTATTCCTATAGCTCCTCGCCCATTCAATTTAAATGCTGGCAGCCTTGCTGCGTGGTCAATGGCTTCGCCATGATCAAATGCTCTCTGCTCCCCAAAACGTATCGGGGGGCGTTGGTGGTCTGCCCATTCTTCTCCTCGCACAGCTTCGACTGTGCAATGTGTTTGACGCCGTTTCACGATACGGTTGTCGAACCGACGGCTGCGGTGCTGGACAATTGCAGTCCATCAAACTTCCATCGTGATCACCTGGTGATTGCGTGGCCACGGTGGCACGGTGGCCAGCAATGATTTGTCCGAACTCGACGGTGTTCGTGAGGCCTGGACTGCGACCATGTGGTGCACCACTTCCCCAGATTCGTGCTTCAATAGACTGGCAATCCACCATGGTGGCTCTTTCCATTGCTTGATATCCTCCAGTGGCTGGATCTGTGTCCCAGACCGGCAACCCATCTGGTGGTTGCGCACCACTCCCGGGTGATCCCCGGCTGAAGGTGGCCAGGTTGCCGTTAATACCGACGACTGGCCATGCAAAAACAGCAACATCTCGAATAGATCGCATCAGTTCTGGGCCCAGCTGTCAGTCTAAAGATATGCAATATGAGGGTGGTAGCAACTAGCTCCTCCCGGAGACGACGCGTTCGATTGTGGCGAATAGCTGGAAACCCAAACCGTCGAAAAAAGGAGACTTTGTGTACATACGCTCTCTCGGAGGACCCCCGGCTGCTTTGACATGCTCTTGCAGGGGCATGTACTGGGGTAGGAACGGCGCCTGAAAGGTGTGGAGGAGTTCGGGTGGATAGTAAGGCTCGATCGGCTGTAGGCTCCATGGCGCCGCGAAGAGTCCATTTTCATAGCTGAAAGCGGGCACCGGTAGCTGAGGGTCTGGAATGGGCGGCCGTGCCCTGCGAAGTACAACAACAAGCCCGTCTGAAGTGCAGGACACCACTGCCTCCAGTTCTAATCCGTTTTCCCGCGAATTGCCATGCGGCGATGCAGCCCCAGTGGAAGTTGGAGGTGTTGGCGGCATTCGATTTCCCGCATCTCGTGCGTCGCCGGAGTGGCGATTTTGACCAGTATCATTTTGAGCTAGAGGTCTGTCGACATCCATCGTGCCGTCTTCCCGGGGCATCTCGTCATCCTCGCTATCGTCGTCTGTGGTTGCTGAGTCGTCGGTCTCATCCTCGTCATAGTAATCGTCGTCCTCATTGTTATCGATGATAGGTCTCCTATCATCCAGTCGGGGATCTCGAAAGAAAAATCGCAGATAAGCAATTGATTCGTTCTTCTTGGCGCTCTCCAAACATGCAATGGCGTCGTTTAGACAATTCTCCTGGATGCAATGATAGAAGGGCCTCTCCACAAGCTCGTCCGGGAGAAGACCAAGAATGGACGCGACAGCGTTTGTGGCGAACATGATGGACAGGTTGCGCGTGAAACGGTTGAGCACTAGCGCGGCACGGGGCTCGCGTTCGGTAGCTGCCATCTTGAATTTGGGCGATAGATGTTCAAGCATGTGGTAGCGGGGATCTCGGGGCGAGCTTGAAAACAATCTTCTCACTCTTGGTGCTGTTCTCGCTCTCCCTGCCAGCAACGTACGTAAGCAACAAGCTGGTGGGCGGCCATGTTTGCAATAAGCCTACCCTCACTCTTAGCACCCTCGCAGTAGATGCTTGTGCTCGCCACGAGCACATCGTGAACAATTGTGAAGCAGCATTCACAACTTACCCACCGGCCATCCTTGGCGCGAATACGGGCATAGTGAAGAACGGCCGCCTTGTCCAAGCGGACGCCCCGGTTGTGGACAGAACGAGCCAGTAGCACCTCATCGGGATGGAAATAGTCAAAACATGACTTGTTTAGAACTTCTTCGGGTTGGTAACCAAGAATATCGACGATGGACTCGGACGCGAAGAGAATATTGGCGTCAGGTGTAAGGTCTAGCAGCAAGCCGGGGTCAGCTCGAACAGGATACTAGAGCGGTGTCGATGATGGCCTTGACGATGGCGGGCGGATGTGATTGCTTGGCTTACTATGGATGGTCATAAATGTCTGATCCTGCGGGTCCATGAGGGCTGATAGACACAGGTCGCCCGGGCGACCTCAAGAACATGGAATCAGACAGCGAGATCCCCTCTCCATGCGTCTGTTGAATGGGTCTGAAATCGTGAGGGTGAGTCCAGCGATGAAGGCCGCCGTGGAGAGCAGGAGCGAGACAATGCTAGCCTCCCCCCCCCCAAAATTATCACTAGTGTAACATGTGGTGTCCCGATAACAGGTCAGTTTGGGCGGCAAGTGGGCGATGGGTTGGTAACGCCGGGTTAACCAAGCCTGGCGGCAGTGCTGGGACCTGGTGACAGGAGTTTGATGGTATGTCCTCGCTGCCAAAAGCGGTGTAAGACACAACCAAATCTGGTTGTGGCAGTGACTCGTTGAGTTGGAACAAGAGGTCGTGAACTTGTTCGTCTCTGGCTGCTGGTCTCTGTGCGCGGCCGAAGAGGGGGCACAAGATGACCGGAAGGAGCAGCGGAGTGCAGGATGGCGGGGATCAGCAATGAATTTGCCCCGGCGTCAGAGAGAGGAGTGCGACGACAAAACGCTTGCGCATGTTCCACAGCCGGTGAAGTGCTTGGTTTGTTGCAGCACAAAACCCGAGGGCACGGGTGACGGGACTGTGTGCGAAGATGGGTTTGTCGGAGACCCTGGCCTGGCGTGGGATGAGCGAGAGGACGGCCGTTGATGGACGTTGCTGCGTGGCAGAGGATTTAAGTTTTTTCTTCAAAAACGAGATCAAGGTTCAGGGCCAAAAGAGTGATGACGGAGAGTCCCGCACGCGCCTCCCCCACAACAGAGACAGACGGAAAAGACTGGGTCGGAGCAGCAGCTTTGGAATGTAACCAAACCCCATGTACCGAAGATGAACGACGGTCCCGCAATCAAGTCTCGTCAGAGGCGGCTTTCGCCAGGGAAGTTGCCTGACGAGCGCGGGCGCAGCAGCAGCCCGCTAGCCTCGAAGTCTCAATCGAAGATTGAGGCGGCTTTTGGCCGACGTTGTCGAGGATCGCGTCCCTCGTCTCCGAGCCGGGGAAATTCAGCCTCTGGACCGGGTGCATCCGTTATTAATCTCCTATCGGATTGAGTCCCCGGCAAAGGCGGTTTTTCTGCGTACCTGCCTGGTTGGTCTGGATGGGAACAAGGTTTTGCAAAGCAACATGCGCACCGGATTCAGCAGCTCCTTCCTCCACTGTCGGACAGGTGCCGGATAAGGCGGGCAAGCAGAATTCCAAATGTTCACGGGTTTGCGGGAAGATCGGGAGAAGATGAAAGGGAACCAGAAATTGCCAGTCCTCCACCTGACCGGAGAAAAAGTAAAAGATCAAGACATCAAGAAGAAAAGACGGCCCCAATCCTGCCCAAAGCCAGGCCAATGGCGGGGACATGTACCCCCCCCCAGTTCGGGCAGTGACTGGAGCGGGACCCCGGCGGTAAGGACCAGAAAAGTGGACACAGGGTGGCCGCAAGAACTGGCCCCGACAACAGGGGTGGTAGGCAACGGAGACTGGACGAGGTGCAGCCGGGCAAGGAAGGTGACAGGAAGGCCCCTTCTCCTATCGAATGCATGCAGCTCGGCACTCTGTTCTGGCTGCTCTTTCTGCCGATCAACTCCTTTCCCTTGCTGGTTTATTCTTTTTCTTCATGAGAATCATGGAGTATTTGGTGGTGGTCAGGTGAAGGAACGAAAGGAGAACACCCAAAACCACCCACCGTATTCAGCAAAGCTTGCGAACGCCATGAACAGGGATCTTCGGAACCTGGAGTCCTTGTTATCGGCTCTGCATGCAGTCCTCGCTCCCACTTGGTGCTCGCTCCAGGTAGTGTAGATCATACGTAGGGCTGGAGAACAACGCCATCAGCGCTCACTCTTTACAAACCTTTGCGTTCAAAAACCCCACGCCCAAGTAGGAGCTCATTTTAATATACCGAGGAGGAATCCCATCTGCTGAAGTGTTTGCAGACGGTAAAAGTGAACAAACAGGTAGGCCACCAACAGGGTTAGGGTTGTTCTAGTTGGCAATCTTGTGGACAGGGGAGCTGTCATTAGCCGGTCGGGTTGTTGCGGACCTAGTCAAGCCAGTGATAGACCTGGTCCCGTTGCGGGATCCTTGTTGCGTGCCGTTTTCTGGAGTCACGGTCCGGAAAGGACCACGGCCGCAGACTCGGTGACTTGGTCGTTCCACTGATGCTGGCGATGGTAGCATCGAGCCCCTGAGACGAGAGTTTTTATAAACCCTGATAAAGGAAATCAACTCGTCTCGCAATTTCTGGCGTGCGTAGGTGGCACGGGCTGGTCACTTATTTGACCTGATTGTTGTGAAACCAATCAAACACGGCCTCCACAGCCCGCACAAGACTCCGGCATCATCTCTGGGCGACGACATTATGAATAGCGTACCTACATGACAAACGAAGTCGGTCAGGATGATCCACAGGCGCCTACCCTTCAAGAAAGTTGGTGTCAAGCTGGTTATCATCAATCATTGATATAACTCCTATCTAACCGGCTCTGGGATACCTGATCTGTATGAAGCATGAAGTGACAAATAGTGGACTCTGCAGGGAGCGGCACCATGACATTTCCCGTGAAGACTCCATACGGGTGTCCCCATTGTCTTTCGAGACGCACAGGTCCAGAGTGGCAGCCTTGGCGTCGGGTTGTGGCTGGTTTTCGGCTTGCTGAAAAAGCCATTCAAGATGGTGCTTCAGCCTCCTCTCCGACCAGCGGCATTATCCGTCTACGCAAGCCTAGCCTCCTAGAGGTTGGATGCTAGAGGCAGGAGCTCTCAAACTTAGGCCATTCCGGCATATGAACCCCTCTGGTGCCGTCTGCGCAGTTCTGTCCTCGATTACCGTACCCTGGAAGACGGTACCGAGCGACTCCACAGGTCAGCGTTCGGACCGAAATGGAGAAAGAGGGGATGTGTGTTCAGTTGTGCCCAGGGATGCTAGGCTGGGGTCGCTGGCGATATTTTCTGCGCAGAGGCCCCATAAGAAAGCTCCTCGAGCAGGCTCCACCATATCACGTGCGTTTTCCAGACTGCTTGCGAAATTTCATCTCACCGTGAAATTTCAGCCTTTCCGATCACATTGTTTGTGAAATTTTAGTTTTTACGCTAACTTAATTAGGCTGGTCTTGGGTTAAGGTTTTCTATACAAGTTTACACACTTCCTAAGCTATGTGACTAATAGAAGTCTATATTATTCTAAATAGGGTTTTTTTAATAAAAAATAAAAAATAAAAAATAAATAATAAAATTGTCACGGCATTAAAGGACGCAATACGTAAATACCACAAAAAGTGGAACGTTGTATAATTAAAGCACTATACCATAGTCCTTTTACATCTAGTTGCAGCCACAAGCAAGCAGCATTACTATACCGTAACAAAAATAATAAAAAAAGAGCTTATTGATAAGGGCCCCGTTTAATACCTATTGGGTAATATTCTTTAAAGATTAAGAAGATAAGTATAATAAGTTTTTTACCTAAAAGCAAAGCGCATAAAGTTTATTACTTAGGAGCTTAGTATATATTTGTCAAGGAAGTGAAAAGTCTTGTTTAATTAAGAAAACCTTGTAAAATGGTGTACAAAGTAAGGGGTATTACCTTGTTGTTGTGGCTCTATATTTCAACCGTTTCATTTAACCCTCCGCTCTTTTTGAAATGGATTCGGGCCTGACAGTGAAAATAGAAATGAAATTCTTTCATTTCACATCCCTAGTCCGTCGCAGTTGACCGCCACAGTTGACATGCGCATTCGATCGTTGAGGAGAGAGTCTCCAGTTTCGGGGACAGCTTATAGTTATGTTCGCAGGGACAGTTAGCTATAACTCGTCAAGGAGTGTTGGATCTGAAGGGAGAGTTGCATGGTGCAGAGTATAAATACGGGCACTAATTGTGGAGCTTTCCGTACCTGCATGGCACTTTAAAAATTCGCGTCACACGTTGGCGCGTCCACTCCATAGTAGCAACTGCAGGGGACCGTCCCACACCGAAGCTCGATACTGCTAATGAATCAACAATCCGCCTGTGAAACCGCAGTTTGGTTGTTCGCTCAGCGCAGGGCTGACACAATTCTGGCCCGAAGGCGGACAAAAGTGCAAAAAAGGGAATCCATCTTCCAGCTCCAGCTTCGTACCCACTTTTAAACTTGGCCTTCAACAACTGGAATTGCCAGCAAACCGGCATGGCTCCAATGGACTCGGTCGACTGGGAGCTCCCCAAGCTGCGGGCCTCGTTCATCTTCCAGGACGACTGCAAGTATCTCAACTCGGAGGATCAGCAGGCACAAGAATTTTTTGACGTCAAGTTTTACCCCTACAGCCCCCCTGGTGCTCCTCCCGTCTTCGCAGCCACCAGTAAAAAACATGTCGGTCATCGAGTCCCTCAAATATCTGGAGAGCGAAGGTGTTCTAACTTTTTCTTTGATCACAGGCTGTTGTGTGTCGACTATCCAACACAACCGACAAGGACACGAACCCCTGTGAAATCATTCTAGTAATTAGAGATGACGATGTATGATAGCCTCCTCATGCGGTCATGCTACGTTTCGTTGATCATTCATCGCCAGGTTGATGCTTCTAACTGCGCATGTTGTTGGTCCAAGGATCCCGAAACTGGTCGACCATTATTGTGTGTTGCGGGCAATGATGCCAAAGTCAAAGTGTACGACATAAAGGAAGGAAAGCTCGCCAATGTAGGCCCCTCAAGATGTGGGCTTGACGCGAATGACTGACAAGATTTCTGCAGACATTAGTCGGACACGGCGGGGTAAGTAGATAACCCCCTCAAATGGCCAGGGGCATATTCACTGAGCGAACAATAGGGGATTAATGATCTCGCTACCTCTCCCTCCAATCCCCTCATTGTTGCTTCGGCATCTGATGACACCACTGTCAGGATATGGAGCCTTGCGGCCGCACATGCTCAACAACCATGTATGTGCCTGCTAGGTGGTGAAGGCCATGTGTGGGATCTCCTGAGTGTTGTGAGTGCGCAGTCATTGGCTCCCTGCTATCCTCGCTAACAAGGTTGAGGCTTTCCACGACTCTGGTCGCTATGTTCTTTCCGCGGGGCACGACCAGGTCATCAATATGGTAACTAAGTTTTCTGGCAGCATGTCTCACAACAACTAACATGAGATAGTGGGCAATACCCGAACTCCCCAACGACCATGTTGACGTGCCCATCATTCTTCACTATCCCCACTTTTCGACCTCAGAAGTTCACAGCGGTCTGGTAGACTGGTAAGTTGGATACGAGCACCATGCCTGATCATAGGCTGATCGCTTTTAATCAGCGTGGCTTTCTTTGGAGACCTCATCCTCTCGAGGGCGTGCCACGAAGATATAATCGTGTTGTGGCGTATTGAAGGATTCTCATCGGATGACGGTGTTCTCTCCCCAGCTGAGGCCCCAACGACGTACGACCCCAGCAAGCTGACTCGGTCTGCGTACACGCCAACCTTGTCACCAGACAGGCCTGCCCATTTTACACGGCTTTTGCAGTTCCACACGCCGGAATGCGGCGTCCAATTCTTTATGCGATTTCGCATGTATCACGCCCCTGGCAGGCATCCCATTCTCGCCTTTGCCAATGCCAAATCACGCACCTTCTTCTGGGACATGGAACGTTTGCTGGCATACAGCCGATACATGACGGAGCTGAAGGGGTCACAGGCCAACAAAACGCCGCCACCTGTCAAACCATCATGGCTCATAGTTAGGAAGAATGTTGGCAAGAAGCCAGACACAGCTTCCAACCTACGCGCGTATGCCAGCGCTGACAAGGAGTCAATGGTATCAGCAAGCCCGGATCCTGAAGCGACCACTGTCGGCCAATATAACCAAAAGACGCTGAGCGAATGGGCAGAAATGTACGACACGACAAATCCTCACGGCCTCATCAAGCCACATAAGTCTGCATCTATCGAAGGGGCCTTTGTAGGGAGGCAGGTTGGTTGGAGTCCGGAAGGGGAATGGTGTGTCGTCGTAGGGAACAACAATCGCGCCCTGATATACCAGCGAGCAACGAAGGAAAACAAGGTGCCCATGGCTGGAGGTTGAGTGTTTTGCAAAGGGTTTGCAAATCGTAGTCTATTCCACAATATACAGTGTTCAACGAGATATCACTCCAGCGGAGCGACATAGGTGCTACGGGATAGGTATTGAGGAGTACATGGGAAGCGAAGAGAACATGTCGAGTCCTCTTTCATCGCCTGACCTGTCTTCTTCCTCTTCCTCGTCCTCGTCGTCCTCCTCGCTAAGAAGACCGTCAATCCACTGCCCCTCCAATTGTCCCCCATTCCTCTTAACCTGGTGAAATACGCGCCTCGCCTTCCTCCTTGCAGCACTCCGGGCTCTCTGACCATCAAGCTCCTCTTGCTCCGTCTCCGGTGTGAGTGGCACACACAAATCTGCAATATACAGCGCCATCATGCCTCTAAGCTTCAGCATCTCGTGATCCTTGGAAAACGGAGGTGCCTCCATCGCGCTGTCCATCTTTTCCGCGAGCGCACGCATCTGCCCCAGGGCTTCCTGCCGCAGCAGATCCTTTTCCCGCTGCAGCTTCAGCAAGTGCCCTTCAGGCGTGTGCTCGTGATCGTCGTTCCTGGAAGCCTGAGAAGGGAAATGTCTCTGTGACATGTCGATATCCATATCCATTCCGTCATCCCCTAGAAGCCCGTGGTCGTGCATGTAGCCATCCATGCCATGATCATGATATTGACCATGATTATGGCTATCGCCCTCGTGTCCCTGCTCATTGAACGCCTCCTGCAGCGCCTCCATCGCACTCGTATGCTCGGCGTAGATGCCCTCCATCTGGCACGCAAACAGAGCAGGGTAAAAATCCACCGCAGATACACTGTCAGGACGGCCTTTAGAGAAAGGGTGCTGTTGAATAAGGTGCTCAAAGTAACCTTTGAGATTGGCACGAGACCGGCGATATCCTTCCGTCCCGACCTTGTCCCTTCTCCCTCCCGCCGTTTCTACCCCCTTCCCGTTCCCATCATACTCTCTCCGCTCTTCCTCGCCGCTCGGATCCTCTCCCTCCCTAATCAGCACCTCCGTTCCCAGCTCCCAAAACCTCGCATGCCGCAAATCCACCCTCTTCCCCGCCACCATCCCCCGATGAAGCAACCCAAACGCCCTTTTCGCCCCCGCAATATCCCCCTCCGCCAATAGACGCTGGCAAATCGCCGCAACAGCGCCCACACGCTGCCGGTACAGTCGCGCGGTGCGGTTGCGGGAGCCAAATTCCCGTTCCCATTCTCTTGTCCTTCCTCCTCCCGCTTCAGTATCGCTCGTTGAGGTATTCCCTCCGCCTTCGCGGTCGGTGATGAACTCATCAACTCCAGCGTCATCGCCCCCGACCACAGCGTCGTCAAAATCGGTGGTCTCGCTGGCATCACTGGTTCTGGCTCCGGCGCTGACACTGACGGCGGATTTGGATTTGGATCTGGATCTTGATTTCCTGCGTCGGTGGCCTGGGGACCGGAGCGGGCGGTGCGGGAAGAGCGGGTGAAGCTTGGCGGGCAGGGGCAGATCCGAGGATAGGCCAGCGGGGACGAACTGCTTGAGGGTGTCGGGCGCATGGGAATGAGGGTTGATGACGTCGGGGGGGAGGTGCGAGGGTTTGAGAGAGCGACCGCGTTTTCGTTTGGTGGACATATCTCCCCCCCTTCCTTTCTTCATCAGGGGACTACGGAAGCCTTATATATATATTTGTTGGCGGTGTCAAAATGTCGAGAGGTGTTTTTATGAGTGGTCGATGAAGATGGATTGGTTAAGGTAGTGAGAAGTAAAATTTGGGGGTGCGGCGTAAAAGTGCCCCGCTCCAAAAACTCAAGACGACTGGTAAGTGAATGAATCATGACCGGGAGAACTGAGAAGTTCGGACTCAATGAGGTTTGATGTAGGGTTGAAGTGAGGCTAAATTGGCAAGGATGAAAATATGTAAATAAGCTTGAGTACAAGTAGTCAATATCCAGAAACTGAAACAACAACAAATCTAGTAACCATTGTTCAATTCATTCAGCATCATCACAGATTTGCCAGGCATCCCACCGTCTGGGTTTTTATTCGCCCATCTATCTTGTTTACAATGGCATAATGGTACAGCCCGTTCCTACCAGCCCAGCCTGACCGGAAACTCACTCTTTCCGCTCAAAGTAGGTCCATTGCCCTTCTGCGGGCTGCTCCTCAAGGTTTTCCCAGCTATGAGTTATCAGTATGTTTCCCGCTCGCTACCAGAATGACAGACTTACACCTTGGCTTGCACCATGATATCAACCAACTTCAGCTCGCCCTCCGCAACCTGCACCACCTCTTCGATCAACCCAGCGGCAATTTGGTTCTCGACATCCGTAACCCTGCACATAACAATCAGCAGAATAATCTATTACCTAATTGCCCAAAGCTTACTGGTCTGCTGTCAGCTGCGGCTCTGGTTCCAACGCCGGCGTTGTCTCCGGTGCTGTCAGCTTCTCCCCCCTGAGTTCCTTCCTCAGTGCCGCCTCCAGAGAGTCCTTGATGATCTTGGTGTCCTTGAGGGTGCGTACACCCAGATCAGCGACGTCAAAATCGCCATCCCACTCCTGGTCGCGCATGTCCACTTCGGCGGGGATGTGGCGAATGAAGAAGTTCTGCCCACCGCGCTCGACACGGACAGCGGCGCTGTCGCTCTGCGAGGCGCTAAGCACAATGTTGGAATCGACTGGAGGCTCGGGTAGCTCGTTGAGCATGCGGCGGATGGCGGCAACACGGAGAGCCTTGTTCTTCTCGGCATCACTGCCTGTCTCGGCAGCAGCGGCGAGGTCCTTCTCGGCCTTCCCAAGCTCGGCGGACAGGGCTTCACGCTTCTTGATCTGCTCGAGCTCTTCGGCAAGCAGGCGGCGGGCCTTGATAGCCCATTCGTCGTATCCGGGGGGAACGGTAGCTTCGACAATAGCCATGCGGTGCTTGGTCAGGGCCTCGACGGATTGGCGATAGACCGAGTGCTCAGGCACAGCCTTAAGCCTGTCCAGGGTGGCCGAGTAGAGGAAGAGGAGGGTCGATCGCGGCGATGGGTGTGTGGACAGTCCCGTAAGCCCCGTTGGTGTGCCCGCCTCAAGGTAGCGCGCCGGCTTGACGCTCGCGAGCAGGCGGAATGTCCGACGCATCGTGGGCGATGGGGCACTGCGTCAATTGGCGTTTTGCGAGAGGTGGTCGTGGTGCGGCCAAAATCCCGGGAATCTCAACATCAGAGCTCCGGGCTCAATTGCAGTTGCCAAGAGATCACATGGGTGTCCACGTGATCCGAGCCCACTTCTTCAGGGCCCCTGGATTTTGGGTGTCCCTTGTGAGAAAGAACACCACATCGGAATTAGCAGCCTCGTCTTGAAATACCCAGTGAATACCAGTGAATATGGGCTTTAAGCCACATCAAAACCCCGAAGCGAAACCGCCTCCTTCTTGCCTCCTTTCTGGGCTGCCTCCGGGCCACCCTAAGTGCTAAACTACCTACCTACGTACAATAATTTAGTCCCGGTTGGGCTGGCAAGGTTGGTTGCAAAGATGTGGCCGATTTTCTTGACCTTATTTGTCGTTTTCGCCTAGCATGTGCCATGCCATTGCCCAATGGCGGTTCGATGCATTAGCATCGGTTAAACCTAACCAATGTGTGTGACAGCGGGAAACCTTGGCTCAAATACCCACACTTACCCATGTTAGAAGTTCAGCTCCTTCACTTCGTACATAGAACTCAGTTCAAGAGCATCATCAGGTTTCCCACCACTCATTGGTATATACGACCACACCCAATGGACAGCCTGGAATCCCGCTCGCTCTCCCATAGGTAGATAACGACCAGTGAACCCCTGGTTTTGTATGTTGTGTGGATTACGTTGGCTTTAGTACCTAGTTGAAATTGTCTTTTCCATCTCTACCTAGGTAGTGACGCCCAAGAAGAGCGCCAACCTCGACAGAGCGCAAGATATGGATGTCGGGATATACGCCGCAAATAAGAATAGCTTCGGCCGCAACTCATCGTGGGGAGACAAACCAGTCACATAACCAACAGCTATAGGAACAGGTCTGAGAGAACGAGGTGGTATGTCGGCGCGGGCTAGTGCCCCATGACTTAGTGGGCTGGCTGGTTCACCATCGCCATCGCCATCCTTGAACTTGATCTGTCTACTCCCTCGTTCCGAACTCCTGCCGACAAGGTACTTCTGTCCGTCTCTCCCGCTCATGCAATGCGGCTCTCGGAGTTAAACTGATCCACCCATTCGGCCATCGGCCAAAGTCCTGCCGGACGTGGCCTGAGTCACGGCGCAACATCTGTGATGTATTGTCACTCCGAACCGAACCAGAAAAGCCTACCGACAAAAATATCTCCGAGGAGATTCTTAGTTTTCTGAACATAAAAAAGGCGGAATTGATTGATACCGGCACGCAATGTCGCATCAGGTCACGCAGTCGCACGGCGTACGGCAGATGGAACTAGACAACACTTCCTACGGGCGTTATATCCACAGAGGGCACCGACTTTTCGGCACAAGTTCAAACGCTGCTGCATCTCCGTGGCTGCAGTGTTTGTTGCACAAGAGTCCGATCGAGATTCCGAGCGGCAGTGGAACTCCTCACTAGTGTAGATGTCGTGGGCATCTGCCATATGCCGCGTGGAAACCACACTAGAAGAAGAGAAGATCTTCTTCCTCCCACCCCATGCCCCTGAAGATACACTTGACTGCATCCTCCATCGGAGTTGGCCCGCAGACGAGCACAATGGCGTCGTTTGCTTTTGGAGGACCCCCAACTTCCTTCTCGAACAGAGCCCTGTCCATCCGCCCTCTCAGCCCCTGCCAAGATGAGAGTGGCCTGCTCAGTGCATACAGCAGTCTACACCTGCTTGGGTTATCCAATGCCATGGCATCCAGCTCTTGTTTCAGGAGAATATCCTCCTCAACGCGGTTTCCATCGAGCACCAGACAGCTCGTCGGATCTTCCTTATCTTTCATGACGGCACGCAATACTTGAAATATAGGTGTTATGCCTGAGCCGGCGCAGACCATGACGAATCGGCGAATACAGCGCTCCCGCCTGTTGATGGTGCACCGGCCCCCGCCGAGATACTCAAACTTGCCAACAGGGCCCTTGAAGTCAACTAATTGGCCAAGCGGTAAGCTGTCGAGCGCCTGGGTCATGCGGCCACCCTTGTTCTGGGGTGTGTCGTAGTAAATCTTGACGAGCACACACAGACGGCCAGTCTCGTTGCCTTCTGAGACGGGCGTGTAAGCGCGGATGATGGCTTCCCCAGAGGCCGGATCGCGTATGCGCATCATGAGGTGTTGTCCGACGGGCAATCCAATGGTCTGAGACGTGTGGTCAAGCGTGAAGGTAAATATCTTTGAATCAGAAGAAACTTTCTCCTTGGCGCTGAGGGTGGCTTTCGACCACATTCTCGACTGGAGGAAGATGGGACGAGGTTCCGTGGCACTTTCAAACCCAACTTCTGTATCTTTAGCGAGAATAGCCCGTGATGTCTCGTCAAGGGTGCCAATGTGGTATACCGGCATCATAGCTTTCGCATTCTCGCTGTCTGCGATGTTTGTTAGCACACCCGGATTCGATGGTGCGACGCTGGATACTAACGGATAGTCATGAACTCCTCGGTCGCATCTTGACCAGCTGCTCCGATAATGGAAGCGGCGCCACCGGGGTGCCCTTCGAGGAACTTTGTGCCGTCGTATACCTGGCCATTTAGAATAAACCAAGGCTGGTGCTCGCCACCATGCTCACGAAATTCATCAATGCCAATAGCTCGATTGACTTCGGCGTTGACCATAGAGATTTCCCTAACAGGTTCCTCTTCTACGACGACATTCTCTCCAGCAGCCTTCTCACCCCAGAAGCCATTGGTGAGGCTGCCTCCCTCGTTCTTGACTCGTTCCATCCAGCCGCCCGGGATGTTGGCGGGTTGGGTAGGGTGCTCAAACCGAAGAGAACCGTCCTCGGTGTGAATTACGACGCGGTACCAAGGGTTGTTCATCATACCGAGAACACTCCAGTACATATCCTTCGGCTGAATGTTCATCGAGTCGTCCATAGCACGGATCATGACATCTTTGGCATCCTGGAGAAGAGATACTGGGATGTCCAAATCCCAGAAACACCAGCAGAAGGAAGAATCACGCCATGAGATGTCGAGCCGACCACCGAAAAGGAACTCATCCGGGGCGGCTTGCCGGTAATCATCCTCTGGGTAGGTAATGTTTGCGAGTGTCCAGCTCTTGCCTTGGTCAAGCGTCACCTCCAGTCTCCCAACCCGTCTACCACCGCCGCCGTATGCATAACCCCTCATTTTGTATGTAGCAGGGCCGGAGGAGATTGACAGAATCTCATCGTGTGCAGGATAGCAGATTGCACTGTTGGTGTTGAGATCGTAGATAGCGTAGCGCTCGTCCTTCCATGTCTCGGGGAGGTTAGCGCTCTCCTCGGGGGTAACCATGGTGGGCAAGACGCGGTTGTCGTAGATGTGATACCAGTTGTCGCTGGGAGCAGACGTGATGACGATGCGCTTCAGCCACTTGACGCTGCGACCGCCAATCTGCCCTGGGATGACTATTCTCAGGGGCTTGCCATGGTCGGGATGGAGAATCTCGCCATTCATCTTGTGAGCAACTATAATACCTCGTTCGGGATCCATCGCCCAGCTGAGCTTGATCGAAGTGCCATAGTATCCGTTTGGCAGTTTGTCGGCGCCCTCGAAGTAGACATACTTGGCTCCTCGCTTCGGGGCGGCCCTTGCGAGTAGATCGCCCAAAGAAACGCCGGTCCATAGTGCTGTTGAGACGCCGGCGGCGCCCCAAGAAAACCCCTTGGACTTTCGGACCATGTTCTGCTCCTTCCGTCTATTGCCAGCGCAGACGAGCGTGATGGGATATGTGAGCTGCTCGTAGTCTCTGATGAGGTCACGCAGCGTCATCCGGACAGGGTTTTTGACCATGCCTTCCAAACTGAACTCCCAGTCGAGGATCCCGGTATCGTGGACGAGTGGGACAGGCCCATGGTTCCTCACATAGTGTAGGTCTTTGGTGGTAAGAAAGCCTTCATCGAAGAGGTCGCTCAGTGGGGCTTCGACGTTGAAAGGGTGGATGCCAGTCAGTCGAATGAGGCGTGGGTCTCTCTCAACGTGCTTATCTGGTGTTTTGAGATCCTCTGGCAAAACATTGTTTTCCCTAGACTTCGGTGGAAGCGGGTAGGGTCGAGCATCGAGTATTTCACCCTCGTCGATGTCGTAAACCGGCGAAACAACGTCGATCTTCTCATGGCTTCTTGGGACGCGGAGTTCTTCGAACGGGAGGGAGGCTTTGGACGCAAGATGGAACATGTCAAGGGGTTCACCGACCCGGGACATCAGGGGGGGCACCACCTGCATGTTGATGATGTATGGGGGATAGCCTCGGGGAAGTATCTGAGATGGGACCAAGGAGCGGGTGGGTGCTCCGTGTGGGGGGATCTTTTTGGGCAGAGCGACTTCAACCTCCCAGGTTTGGGTTGGGCCCGGTATCTATATCTCTCCCAGACGCCGCTGGTCCGATGATCTCAAATACTTCCAAGCTTCTCCGGGGACCTGACTCCATCGAGTGGGTAAGTCAGCGTGGCCACGTCTGTTGGAGGGCGGGGGGCCGGGACAGGCCCGCATCCCACGCTGAAACTGGCTGGATTGATGCCGACAAGGCTTGCGAAGACTGCCGAAGTGTCGGTGGTAGCACGAGCCGTCGGGGGGAGGCTCGAGGGAGCGGCAGGGAGCGCCATCTGGCCATGGATGATGCGTGCTATTGAAATGGGAGCTTCTTTCCGCGGACATACACAGACTGAACTGTCCGGGGAAGCTAATTCTGACCGGAAAACGCTGGGTCGTCTTATCTAGGTATGGGAAAATGGTTGGCGTGGGTAGACAAGGGGCACTGATAAGGCGCCCACTAACAGATTGCACGGAGATGCTTCAACAACCTAGGTCCCGAGGTGCGCCCGCACCTGATCTCCGCTTCTGCATCTCCCGTAGGTATTTGCGGGTTCTTTGCCACTTCCGTTTTTCACATCGTGATCTGTCGTCTGTAATTGAACCGCCCTGCGGTTGTGGTGAGGATGAGACGCCGAGATAAGGATGCGGGCTGTCAAGCGGCTCAGACAACGGGAGCCAAGACATCTGCATCTAGTGTAATTGTTTGGATTGGGGGTCCAAGGACCTGATTTTCAACCTCTGCTGGTAGGGGAGGGAAAGTCGTCCCTGAAACAAGAGTGAATTGAAAATTCAAGGCATTCAGCCACCACACGCTCCGATAACGCTGGTCGATTGGTGCCGACGTTAAAAATTCCAATCTCTGTCCCACTGTCTTGATTCACCCAGGCATCTTCGGATACTGGAAAACAAGACTCATGTCTCCTATCCCTAAGCTCATTTCGTGGGAGGGTTGTGGTGTAGTCACCGAAGACGGGATGGGCGGATCTGCATCGCCATCCTTGTCCTGGGAGGGGCTAGCCAGATCCTGGTCAGAGCTCCGCGGGGTTCAATTCACCGTGTTGCGGGGCAAAGGGGCTCCACGCAGCGGGTCGCTTGAGGCGCTAAGCCAGCCAATGATCAGGGCATCCACCGCCTTCCATAATCCTAGACTTATCGCTTTTCATCAATTTCGTCACGGCGCTGCGTTTTCATCGAAAGAAAGCAAATTCCTACCTGGAGCCGAACGACAACACTTTCACTTTTGATCTTGCACCTGCCGGAGCTTCTGCAGATCAGAGTGCCTCGAGAGGCAACTTCTCGCCAACTACGCCACCGATGTCTGCGAATGCTAATGGGCGCTGCCTCGGATTTCTCACATGCCCTTAGCACTTCAATCGGCGAATGTATCGGCACTGCTTGACCACAGCATAGCAATCGCACATCATGGATCGCGCACGTCGGTGTACGTCCCTGCTCTAATCCTTCAATTGCATGTATTTGACACTGCTTTCCCTACAGGCGAGCTCCGTGAGCTGAACCAGAGGGCGTGGGACAGAGAACAGGGTATGAAGCCCACCTGCCCACTCGAACTATGATGCGGTTCCTAACTATAATGACCACGTCCAGACCTCTTCCCGACTGCCAAGTCGCTTGACTCGACCCTCAAGAAGAACACGGCCTTCATCAAGCGTCTACGCACTGCCATTTCCTCCGCCACACTCAACACCTTCCTCCAAGAGATCCGCACTGTCAGCTTGTCCAAGTACCTTTCGGAGATCATCTCGGCATGCCACGAGGGCCTGTGCCGGCTCAAATCCCCTGGAGAGATCGAAGCAGGGGTTGAAATCGTCAGCGCATTGCACCAGCGATTTGGCCCCACCGAGTTCACAGAATACCTAGGATGGCTTCTCGGCAAGTCGATGGCTACCCCTGACAAGGGCTACCTCAAGACTCTGAGCGCTGAGGCAAGAGAGAAGGAGGAGAAAGATCGTTTGGTTAGACAGCGGGTCCTCCTCAGGGTCGTCACTGAGCTCTGGCTTGTTGGCGTGCTCCGAACTCTCGATGACGTCTCCCGTCCCGACGATGCTACCAAGGGTGCAGCTGGTAGAGCGAATGAATCCAGGTCACGAGGCTCAACCAAAGGTGGCGGCGCTGAGCCGTTCCCCCTTGAAGTTCTCAAAGACCTCCTAGGTCACGATCGCGAACACGCCAATCTCCCGCTTCTCGTCATCTTCGTCAAAGCTTTTAGTTGGGATATTCTTGGTGTGCGCGCTGCGGGATCCGAGGGACGCAAGACAGTCGAGGAAGATGGAGCTACGCAGTCCGTAAATGAGGCGGAAGGGCGTACAGAGGGCGAGGATGACGCTCCGTTTACTTCTCCCGAGCTTCAAGAGCGCTTCAGGAACATCCTCAAGCGCTACTTTGAAGATGTCAAGACTCACCTTGTCCGAGACCAGAAGGCCATCTACAATCAGTCCCGGAAGAATGCCGAGGCCTATGTCAAATCGGGCGAGGTATTTGAGGATCGACAGTCCAACTACGAGAAACAAGTGAAGGCCCAGGAGCGGCTTATAGCGAATGCGCAGGTCATTGCTGATATCATCGGAGCGGAAATGCCCGATCTGAAGGATACAGAAGATCCCTCAGCATCTCTGAATGGCTCCATCGGCATTGTCAAGACCGGTGAGTATCTCCGCGGCCAAGGAGATGGCGCCGGCATCTGGGAGGACGAAGAAGAACGTCGCTTCTACGAAAACTTGGTGGATCTCAAAGGCAAGGTCCCAGGAATGTTGCTGGAGGAAGTCAAGAAAAAGAAGCCTGACACCGATGAGCAAGTGGGCAAAAAGATCGACATTCTGGAGACAACAGAGCCAGTCAAACCAGTCGACACCTCCGCCGAGGACCAATCAGTGGCGATTGCGAACAAGAACATTGGCGCTCAGGTGGATGCGTTGCTTCTCCGCCTCCCCGACCTGACGAGCAAAGACACCATCGATCAGATGGCGATTGACTTCTGCTTCTTGAATTCGAAGGCGTCCCGAAACCGTCTCATCAAAGCGCTGACAGATGTCCCCAAAGGTCGTGGAGATCTACTTCCAAACTGGTCGAGGCTCGTGGCAACCCTCGGACAATACATGCCGGATATCCCTAGGGGTCTTGTAGAGTATCTTGACGCCGAGTTCCGCAGCCTCCAGCGACGTAAAGACAAGGAATTTCTTGGCCAAGTTCGACTGGGCAACATCAGATACCTTGCCGAGTTGACAAAGTTTGGGATAGTTCCTGAGCATGTCGTATTTCACTGCCTCAAGGTCAGCCTCGATGATTTCTCCCGCATGAACATCGAGATCATCTGCAACCTCCTCGAGAACTGCGGCAGATACTTGCTGCGAAATCCAGAGACCTCACCCCGGATGGCATCATTCCTAGAAACTCTTCAGCGCAAGAAATCAGTTCAACACATCGGGCAGGCCGAAAAAATGCTCATTGAGAACGCTGTCTACTATGTAGATCCCCCCCAACGCCCGGCCATTCAACAAAAGGAAAGAACGCCGATGGAACTTTTCATCAGAAAATTAATCTACGGTGACCTTACAAAGCGGAATTACAGCAAGATTTTGAGACAGATTCGCAGGCTTCACTGGGAGGAGAAAGAGGTATGCTTTTACTACTTGATAATTCTTGACACATATATTGACGGTTTTGAGGTTGTTTCTATTCTCCGGAAAGTCTTCACCAAGCCTGGTAAGGTCAAGTATGGCAACATTCATCTTCTTGCGATCCTCTTGAGTGCTCTTTACCGATATCATACCGACTTTGTCGTTGGTGTCATCGACACCATCGTCGACTTGATTTCCTTTGGACTTGAGCAAAACGATTTCAGGTTCAATCAGCGTCGTGTCGCGGAAGTGAAGTATCTGGGCGAGCTGTATAACTACAGAATGTTGGAGCACCCTGTCATCTTCGACACAATGTACAAGATCATGACTTTTGGGCACGGTAAGTTGACTCTGTGGCTTCACACCTGCCTAAAATACAACCTGACGTTTCATTCAGGGGGACCACCCATCCCTGGCCGGTTGAACCCATTCGACATGCCGGATGACTTCTTTCGCATCCGATTGATCGCGACAATCCTTGAGACATGCGGCATGTTTTTCAACAAAGGTGCAGCAGGGAAGAAACTGGACTATTTTCTTTCCTTCTTCCAATATTACATCTACACCAAGAACCCACTCCCCATGGACATCGAATTTCTCGTACAGGACATATTCGCACTCACCAGACCTCAATGGAAACTGGCATCCAATCTCGAAGAGGCATCCAAGGTTTTCCAGTTAGCGGTTGCTCAGGATCAAAGGACGACCGGGCTAGACAAAAATGCGGAGCAGGATGACCGAACGAGCGGCGTCACCTCGGATGATGAGAACGCCGATGATTTGCAACTTGGAGATCAAGAAGACGATGAAGATGATGACATTGAAGATGTTGAGGCAGAGGTATGCCCTTCAACTGAAGCACTCTCCATGATAACACAAGCCAACCGTGTCCGCGTCGGACAGGAGATGGACCAGAACCCGACATATTCCGATGGCGAATCCGAGGAGGCCCAGATCGTTGTCACCAGACAGGAGGAAGAGGTTGACCCTGAGGATGAGGCAGAATTTGAACGTGAGTACGCAAAGATGATGGCTGAAAGTTTAGAATCTCGAAAGTCGGAACGCAAACAGCAGTTCGATCTTCCGCTTCCAGTTCGACCGAAACCCCGCGAGCCTACATCTGGTACCGAAACTGGTGAAGGGACAGCCGATGGATCACCCGGTACCATGGCTTTCTCCTTGTTGACTAAGAAAGGGAACCGCCAACAGGTATGTGAAAAAACCCTGGGTTCGTCTTAGGCAGCCACTGACTTCTGTCAGACTCGGACCGTCGCGTTACCATCCGATTCTCACTTTGCCATCGCAATGAGGAACCAGCAGCAGGCAGAGAGAGAGGAACAGCAACGCATCAAAAACCTGGTACTCAACTACGACCTCCGCGAATGCGAGGATCAAGATGGTGAAGCATACTCACAACCCTTGCACCGCAACGCGAATATTCACCATTCGTCCCTAGGCAACGAGAAACCATCGTCGTACCACCACAACCGATCTGATAACAAATCGGTCAAGGATCGTGGCGGGCAGCGTGTCCGCAAACTCCAACTTAGCGATGTCGACTGGTATGACAAATCTCACAAGCACAAGTTTTCCTGCGAGTCGGCCTCAAGTAAGGCTCTCCGCTAAAGAGTCAGCTCAGGTCATAGCCGCAAGACTTGTGTGCTCTGCAGCGAGCGGTTATGTGATGTGAACTCTTGGAGACAGCCGAAGGGGCCAAAGCAGTTACAGCACAGGTATCACTAACAATGCCATGTCTGGTGCAAACTCTAGGACTTGATTGCGGAACTGGGGGCCAGACAACCAACTAGGTTATTTCCCAAACGTCCTGCTTCAACCAGACCTGCAGCTCAACGGGTCTCTTGCCCCGAAGTGCGGGCACCGGAGCAGCTAATTGGCGAAGCATGACGACCCTCAGGGTTTGAGTCGGCCAATGCAGCGGCGAGTTGACGGCTCTGTTACTCATGACGGCCGATCGACGGCGGTGATGACAATCCGGAGACGGATAGTCGTCCGGCGCTACCGGCAAGTCAACTGCGGCGGCTGAAAAGGTATTCTCTAGTGACGCCCTTTCACCGTGGGAAGATATGCAGTGATGCGCGGATAGCGCAAGCGACAGTCGGGCCGGCTATATTGGGCGGATGTTGCAATATTGGTGATCTGGGGTGCATCGCTCAGTATTTGCCAACTCGGCAAGGCTGTTTGGCCCGGCTCAGTAGCGATTTGCCGTCCAGGAAACGTAGTAGGGGACGACCGTTCTTTACCTGCTGATATTTTTGGGCTCTGTGTGAGTGAGCGAACGGCAGCTAGCACCTAGACAAATTGACACCTCCTGCAAGTTTGCTGAAGCTGGCACTCCTCTTTTTTTTCTAACTTTACTCAAGACATCCGATATGGTCGCACTACGCACAAGCGAAGTAAGGCGCCGTTCGCCGTGAGAAATGGCTCAATAAGTCGGGAAGCCAACTGGGGGCTCGGGTATAACTAGGTGCCGTGTTGTTGTCTCAACGATGAGCATTACCCCCGTCTCTTCACGACTGCCGTCTGCTGTGTAGGCCCACTGGTGACGCAAGGCACGGAAGAGACTAGGTCACGGTTTCACGACATTCCCTCAGCCCCGTTTTCTTTACATTGCTTTCCGGCGGGCCGATTGCAAAGAGTGATTACAGCGCTGCAACTCTCTCAGCATGGGCTTATTGAACAACATGTCTTGGATTCTTTGACTGACTGGACGGCACTCTGACGAGAGAGCGCCCAAGAACCATCAAGAAATTGGCGACTGGGGAAGATCGCCGGGCACCAAGTCGTTTACAGTGTGTCGGGACGCCTTTTGCAACCGACAAGCCTTTGTGGCGGGCTTGGATTTGTCTCGGCAGGTTTGGGCAGCAGCCTGTCATGACATTTGATCTGATACTCCGATTCCGATTGTGCTGAAGTGTTCGTTTGTGTGGACTTCTACCCACCGCATGCAAAGAGCAATGGTACCCTCTACGAATGGCTGTACCGACCCCCAAGCCTTCCCGTCTGTCCCGCCCTCCATTCTTGGAAATTGTTTCACTGACGCAGAGTGGAAATCTCAGACCAGCTCATTGCAAGCTGACGACGCAAGTGATACATTACCCACCTTACCTAGGTACCTCACTGTGCTCCACACATGGCTACTGACAGGTTTGAGCAACTAGGCCTGGCTGGGGTTCCCTGTTCGCTGCCATATGCAGGGCGCCTTTGAAAATGTAAAGTCGATTAGAGACATCCATCGTGACTTCCGCCGTTTGCTCTAGTGGGTACCAGCAAGTTCCATTCGTGGTTCGATTATTGAGGAGGCAAGAAATTATGACTGTTTGGGAAAGAGCACACTGCTGTCGAGCTGTCAGATATAAGGGCGCGAATTGTTTTTAGCTACGCCATTCATCCGACATCTCGTCCTCAGTTCGAGGGACCGGGAATCTCGTCTTCCTCAGGCTCTGTTTCTTCAGGGTTGCACCAGTATGAGCCACTAAGCCAGGAACCTGATGCGGTACCTTTTTAGGGAGGAGCGACGATCCTGTCTTGTGCTATGGCTATTCTCGGTTGATGACTGGTCGCTTTTTCCGTTTGCTTCTTGGTTGTGTTTCGATCTTGGGCGAAGCTTGACGACATCCCAATCCAGTCTCTCTTTTCTGGCCAACACCCCCTTTTCTCGTCTGGTGCTTCACTATTCTTTTCCCATCCTAATTTGTCCATTTTCTTCTCCTTTGGGTACTTTTACCTTCGTCCCGCCCGTCTGGCGAACACTTCCCCGTGGGGCCTTGAGTTTCTTGTTCATCAGCTGGGGGCGCCGGCTAAACTGCTTCATTTGCAGATATTGTCCGTACCGTCGGTCCATTGCCGTGCGTCCAACCTACGGCCTTGCTTATTCTGGGACCACATGTTTCGGGACTTTGCGCCCAAGCAGGGCATCGTAGTGGTTGTCGGACGGGGGAAAGAAAGTTTTGTGGGTGTGGTCGGGACGAAGGCTTTTTTTCCCGGTTCGCCAGCGAAGGTCCCCCGCCCCTTTCTAACTCTTCAACGTTCCCCGAGGAACAAATAACGCGTGGTGGTTTTCCACGACACCCCGGGCGGAGTGCCCTTTGCGCTCGAATAAAAGGCTCAAGAAGACACCTCTCCCTTGACGCAGTGGACGGCGGCAACTATCATTTCTCCAGGCCCAGAGGGAGAACCCGCTGACGGCAGCTGGCCTGCAACAAGCCGAACCTGGGCTTCTCGCTACCTGCAGAATTCCGCCAGCCGCCCGCTCAACACTCACACCACGGATAACTACTTGGGGGTCTGTTCTTGGCAAATCATACTGGCGGTCAACCTTAAGCTTTTATTCTCCTGACGCTATTGGTTTGCCGTCTGGGCATGCCATGCTGTTGAGCGTCGGGGCTCGCCTTGAATCGCCCTCAACATGGCTGAAGACGCCCTAGAACCATGGCCGGTCAACGAGGTACGCCCCCATTGGTATACGTGGAAACACTTTCAGATTCCATGGCTGACACGCCGGCATAGATTGTATACACATCGGTCATCGGGTTGGTCATGGTCGCCGCTTTTCTAGAGTGGTTCCTCTGGATAGCGGCTTTCATGTATTGCCTATGGAAGGTGTTTGTGAAAGCAGAGCACTGGACAGTGCGGGTGCTGGCATTCATCGTAGGGACCGCTTTCTTGCTCCTCAGGTATGGCCGACTTTCTGAGTTCCTTTGCACCCTACCCTGGTGGACTGACAATATCCATTCAGATGCATATTCCTCCCGATTATGTTGGTGACCCTTCCTCTCCCCAGCCAAATCACTCGAATATGGCCGACAGAGATGGTCAGCTTCCTCCAATGGTTCGCCTTCTACAGCTTTGCCGGGCTCCTAACCGTCCCGTGGCTCTTCTGTGTCTACCAAATCGTCACTCATCAACTTGGACGGACTAAGCGTATCAAGCAGATCCTCGACGAGGTGTCGGCCCCCAAGGTGGTCATCGTTATGCCATGCTACAAGGAAGAACCCGAAGTCCTAGTCACTGCAGTGAACTCGGTCGTCGACTGCGACTACCCCCCATCTTGCATCCATGTTTTCCTGTCTTTCGATGGCGACCAAGAAGACGAACTCTACCTCAACACCATTGAGAAACTTGGTGTTCCTCTGACGCTCGAGTCGTATCCTAAGAGCATTGACGTCACGTACAAGGGAGCCCGGGTAACCGTATCTCGGTTTCCCCATGGAGGAAAGAGACATTGTCAGAAACAAACCTTCAAGCTCATTGACAAGGTGTACCACGAGTACCTGAGGAGGAATGACAATCTTTTCATCCTGTTCATTGATTCGGACTGCATCTTGGATAGAGTCTGCTTGCAGAACTTTGTCTATGACATGGAGCTTAGCCCAGGAAACAAGAGGGATATGCTTGCCATGACTGGCGTCATCACATCAACCACACGGAAGCACAGCCTCATCACGCTGCTGCAAGATATGGAATATGTCCACGGACAGTTGTTTGAACGGACAGTCGAATCCGGCTGCGGAGCTGTTACCTGCCTACCTGGCGCCCTCACCATGCTACGCTTTTCAGCGTTCCGGCGGATGGCCAAGTATTACTTTGCCGACAAGGCGGAACAATGCGAGGACTTGTTCGACTTTGCGAAGAGCCACTTAGGGGAGGACAGGTGGCTAACGCATCTTTTCATGATCGGCGCTAAGAAGCGGTATCAGATTCAGATGTGCACCTCAGCGTTTTGTAAGACGGAAGCAGTCCAGACGATGCGCTCACTTATCAAGCAACGCCGTCGGTGGTTCCTAGGATTTATCACAAATGAGGTCTGCATGTTAACAGACTGGCGACTGTGGAAGCGATACCCAATTCTTGTTGTGGTTCGCTTCATGCAAAACACGATTCGAACAACTGCCTTGCTGTTCTTCATCATGCTGTTGGCTTTGGTCACAACAACAAAGCGCGTCAATGACTTGCCTGTAGGATTCATAGCTATCTCGCTTGGCTTGAATTGGCTGATGATGATCTACTTCGGCGCCAAGCTGAAGCGATTTAAGATGTGGCTCTACCCGATGATGTTCGTACTGAACCCCTTTTTCAACTGGTACTACATGGTCTACGGGATTTTCACCGCGGGACAGCGGACTTGGGGAGGCCCGAGGGCCGACGCAGCAGCGGCTGATTCGCACACAACTGCTCAAGAAGCAATCGAGATTGCGGAGAAAACTGGAGACGACTTGAATATTGTCCCCGAGTCGTTTATCCCCGCAGCGAAAGAGCGGGACGAGATGGCGCGCAAAGACGAACGGCGAGGCAGCGAGAGGCTGCTAAGATCTAGAACGCTCCTACAGCCTCCGGATAGGGTTGTTGGGAAGTTTGCGGTGCCCGAAAGGACCGAGAGTGGTTGGTATCAACACCCGGATGACTCGATGGCGAGTGTTAATGTGCTTGGCGGTTCGACGCATCAGGGTGGGAAGAGGCAAGTCCGTCGTCGCGACTCCTTCGACAGCGAGATTTCAGCACAGACAGCCAACCAATCGGTATACATGCCTCGGAGAGTTGAAAGCATCATGGGTGATGAAGACAGGCGCAAGTACGAACTTGCGCAAACTAACCAGATGAACCAATCAATGAGCACCTTGCGGGCTCTCAGGGGCATCCCTCCCACCGGACAAGTTTACGAGTTCTCAGATGAATCGGAGCTTCGACGGGAGGGCTTTGAGGACGGATCAGAGGGCCCCAGCCGTCCCGTACACCGAAGAGTCGCGAGCAGCGACACCGTGGGCTCGTCAAGCTCAACTCATGACCAGCACACACAGGGTAACCCATCAGACCCGACTGCAACATACCAGCAACACCTGATGCCCCCGCCGAGCACAGCGACAGGCCGTGCTGGAAGGAGTCCTCTAGCCCGTGCCAGTTTTGTGCGTACACCACCAAGGGAGCAGGTGGAGGTAGAGGGCGAAGTAGGCCAACTTGATGTTCCATCACTTGACAGCCCGAGCCCTTCTCCACAACCCGGCCAGAGCCCGAGGCTGAGTCACCGGTAGTTGAGGTCGGCGACAAGGCGACCCAGATCTAGGTTGGACAGAACAGCAACAGACGGGGGCGAAGACACTCGCGTCAGCCAGCTCCTCTTACCCGACAGTCAGTCTTGAACAGCCTCATTGCGGACAGGACAATCGTGCAGTACCTTCACGGACGAGGGGAAATATGTCGGTTGAGCCAAGACGTCGACTAAACTTTTAATTACGATATGCCAAGTGTTGAGATGGCATGTTGAATGGTAATGGATAGCAAGGACAGGCCCGAGTGCGAGGCGCGATCGGTCCGGTGTTGTATAAATGTCTACAATAGACAGGGGGCGTTCGGGGGATAGGGTGCTGGACCTAACCGCGCACTGCCAGCCCCTGTGCGGGTAGACTCGTTTGTCCCGGTTTTACGTCATGTCTGACTCGAGATGGCGGCTGCCAAGATAGAGACGAGATCTCTTAAAGACTTGAGGGCGCTTGAGCTGGGTATTTACATTAATGGAAATAAGACAGGCCACCTCTGCCGAGAATCCTGCTCCTCCGGAGGTGTATAACATTGCATGTGCATACAAAAAAGGGGGGAGAAAGCAACCAACATCCATCATGGCGGATGGCGGTGAGTGAACCTTGACCACTGGCCCGCAAACGAGGGCGGCAGAATCAGTGCGAGTTGGCGGGGTGATGGGTGCACCCCGAGGTGTAGAATAACTAATGGGACATGCTTGCCTTCTGGGATTACATCATGAAACTGTGAAAAGTTGGTGTGCAAGCGCAGCCCGCGATGGCCAAATCACCTGCCCATCCTCTCAGAAGTAGGCGTAATGAATGTTGAAAGTAGAGGCAAGGCTCTGTCTTTGGGACGAGGAAGGCAGGAGCAGAGCCCAACCCAATGGCCCCTTGCTACCATCAAAGGTGCCTGATCATTGATGAGGCCAATGGTCGGGATTTGGGCCAATCGAGAATCTTCTCCCAACTTCTCCTGGGCTTGGCATTGCCCCCCGCACCCCCAAGGGCGGGGTTATGAACACCTCATGGGACCCCCAGTGCCCCTCTGTTGGAGGGGAACGCAAATCTGCCTGTGCAAAAGTCGGGCGTTGAGCTCACCACCGAAATTTTTCTTGCTCTGCCAACCGAATCAGATTCCATAGAAGAAAACGCTCTCCTTTTTGTCTGCCCTCGCAAATCTTTCCCACCCACCCTCACGACGCTCTGTATCTGGGGAAGGACAGTCGACTCTATCTTGAACTCACCCTGAACCGCAATCTTCTCTCTGTCTGGTGAGCAGCATCCCACTAGCCTCCGCTCCCCCGCGCAGTGTGCATTTGTTTACACGCAGTTCGTTATCAGACATCTTCGCCAACCCACCAACCCGCCAATATGAGTGTCGTCGGTAAGTCACACCCCGCGCTGCGAGCCTGCAGCATGTCGCTGACCCCGTCCGTCTTTGTAACTTGTAGGTGTCGATTTCGGAACGCTCAACACTGTCGTTGCCGTCGCACGGAATCGGGGTGTCGATGTGGTAGGTGCCGAATCTCCTCGAGGCTCTTTAGTTCGCACGTCGGCCCAGAAGGCTCGTTCCTCTTGTTGTGCACATGCTGATTTGGCTTTTCCATGAAGATCACCAACGAGGTTTCTAATCGGGCCACTCCGTAAGTCCCCATTGTTGCCTTCCAACTTCCTGATAATCCTTGCGACCAAGGTCCGAACAACACTGACGATATTAGTTCCCTGGTCGGCTTCGGACCCAAGTCTCGGTACCTCGGCGAGGCCGCGAAAACGCAAGAGATTTCCAACCTCAAGAACACGGTTGGCTGCTTGAAGCGCCTCGCCGGCCGGTCATTCAACGATCCTGAAATTCAGATCGAGGAACAGTTTATCTCCGCCAAGGTTGTTGAGGTCAATGGCGGCCAGGTTGGCGCCGAGGTGTCGTACCTCGGCCAGAAGGAGCAGTTCTCGGCAACCCAACTGATTGCCATGTTTCTTAACAAGATCAAGCTGATCACGGCTGCTGAGATCAAGCTTCCCGTTTCCGACTTGGTCCTTAGCGTGCCGGCTTGGTTCACAGACATCCAGCGCAGAGCCCTGGTCGATGCTGCTGAGGTCGCTGGTCTCAAGTTGCTGCGCCTCATCAACGACACTACCGCTGCTGCACTCGGTTACGGCATTACGAAGCTCGACCTTCCCGGTCCTGATGAGAAGCCACGCCGTGTTGCCTTCATTGACGTTGGCTACAGCAACTACACATGTTCGATTGTCGAGTTCAGGAAGGGGGAGCTTGCCGTCAAGGGCACTGCCTTCGACCGCCACTTTGGTGGTCGGAATTTCGACAAGGCCCTCGTTGACCACCTGCAAAAGGAGTTCCACGGCAAGTACAAGATCGACATCTCGAGCAACCCCAAGGCCTACACCCGCGTCTTGGCTGCTGCTGAGAAGCTGAAGAAGGTTTTGTCTGCGAATCAACAAGCGCCCCTGAACATTGAGTCGCTCATGAACGACATCGACGTGCGTGCAATGATCACGCGTCAAGAATTCGAAGCCATGGTAGAGCCTTTGCTGAACCGCATCAACGGGCCCCTTGAGCAGGCCCTAGCTGAGGCCAAACTCAAGGCTGAGGACATTGACGTTGTCGAGGTGGTGGGGGGCGGCAGCCGCGTGCCCGCCTTCAAGGAGCGCATCCAAAATTTCTTTGGAAAGAACCTTTCGTTCACTCTTAACCAGGACGAGGCTGTTGCCCGTGGTTGTGCTTTCAGCTGTGCTATCCTGTCTCCCGTTTTCAAGGTTCGGGACTTCGCTGTTCAGGACGTCATCAGCTACCCCATTGAGTTCTGCTGGGAGAAGGACGCCGATATTCCGGATGAGGATACAAGCCTGACTGTCTTCAACAAGGGCAATGTGCTCCCGTCCACGAAGATCCTCACTTTCTACCGCAAGCAGGCATTTGACCTCGAGGCTCGATATGCACAGCCCGACCAGCTTCCTGGCAAAATCTCCCCCTTCATTGGTCGGTTTTCTGTCAAAGGCGTAGCCCCAACAGGTTCTCCCGAAGACTTCATGATTTGTAAACTTAAGGCGCGCGTCAACATCAACGGTGTCCTTAACGTTGAGAGCGGCTACTACGTTGAAGATCAAGAGGTTGAGGAGGAGATTAAGGAGGACGAAAAGAAGGATAGCGATGTGAGTAATTCCATGTCGACTGAAACCGCCGTGTCTGTGGGCGTGGGTGATACGGCCAGGGAATCGAAGCGTCGCAAGACCACCGATGATGTACTGGACCCACCACCCACGAGCAATGAGTACCAGAGAGAAAGGCTAACCGTTTAATTTAAGGCCATGGATACCGACAACAAAGACGACAAACCCAAGACAAGGAAGGTGAAGAAGCAAGTCCGTAAGGGAGAGTTGCCGATCGTCAGCGCCACTCAGTCCCTCGACACCTCAGCTAAGAATGCCCTAGCTGAGAAGGAGGCTGCCATGTTTATGGAAGACAAGCTCGTTGCCGATACCGAGGAGAAGAAGAATGAGCTTGAGACATATCTTTATGACCTCCGCAACAAGCTCGACGAGCAGTACGCCGAATTTGCTAGTGATGACGAGAAGGCCAAAATCCGCGCCAAGCTTGACGCGACAGAGGTGAGTCTTTGACAAAATAACTGCCGCAGCCGGTATGAAAAAGGACAATGGCTAACTGTGGAAAAAGGACTGGCTGTATGATGAGGGCGATGATACCACCAAGGCCGTCTACATTGCTAAGATGGACGAGATCAAGTCTCTCGCCGGCCCTGTTGTGCAACGTCACTTCGAAAAAGTTGAGGCCGAGCGGCAGGCGGTACTCGCTCGGATTGAGGCCGAGAAGGCAACAAAGAAGGCAGCTGAGGAGGAGGCTCGCAAGGTGGCTGAAGCGGAGAAGGCTGCTGCAAATGGTGCCAGGGATGAGGAGATGACGGACGCGGATGCGCCTAAGGCTGAGGTTGAGGAGGCTGGTGACCCTTGAAAGACATAACCAGATCAATTTCTTTCCCTTCTCACAAGCGTTCTATCTAAGGGTTGGACGGAGGAACAAACGGGGAGGTGGTCTTTTGATAGAAAGGGTGACATATCATGAAAGCGAAAGCATGAATTGGGCGTCTGAATGGAAAGTGGGAAAACAAGGAAAGTTTGATAATTGTCAAGCAGAGTTTGGGCAGTGGCAAGAAGGCCGGTTCACTGGGTGTTGTGTGAGAGTGTATGAGACTCTGGCTGGGATTGGGATCGCAATGGATTGAGTGACAAAAGGACGGGGCAAGCTCATAATCATGGGGAGATCTGGGTTGCTGGATTCGGGCCTTTACAAGGAGGAGGTGACAACGATCTCGAAAGAACGCCCTTGTTGTTTCAGTCACGTGGATAGACAGGCATCTCTCTGATGCAGCTCTCTTGTCTTTATCAGCGCTCAGAGAAAATAAATTGCATGCACATACAGAACCTCGCATATTTGGTTTGCTCGTGGTTCTAATCACATCATGGTAAAAGTTGGTGATCATCTTCTATTTCACTGGCTGCGTCTGGTCGTTTCATGCACCCCGACCACCTACCAAAGGAAAAAGACAATATGGAATGAAAAAAACCAGCAATAACAAGACCCTTTCTGAACTTCCTCTCGCCTTTCCCTGTGGGAGCGAAATAAATGCAGAAAGTGGAAATTTGAAGAAAAGGAACCGAGAAACAAGAAAGCGTGGCAGTGCCAATTTTAGTACACCCCTAGCCGAGAGTGGGAGACGAGGGGAAAGAGGGCTGGATTAAGACTATCAAGCCATCCATGAATGCGAGTCATCTGTTCGCTGTGCTTTTGTTGGGCATAACGCGAGTAGGGTGCGCTGCTTATGGAATGTCGAACAGTGACTTGAGCTTGTTCTTGATCAGCAGCCACTCGTCGTTGGAGACTTCATTACGGTAGAAGTCCTTAAGGCAGTTGATGCTGGCACGCGAGATCAGACTGTAGAGAACGTCTGCCTCCTCCAGTTGACGGCCATAAGTCGGCTGGTGGCCGCCCATTTCAATCTTGACAGCTACCGAAGGCTGACCCTTTTTGCAAACAGGAACCTGTTTGTGGTCTCGCTCGATGGACGTACTGCATCATTGTGTTAGTGCGTCCCCGCAGTTGTCCTCTGGTTGAAACTTACACTCTCCCGAGGCTGATGATCTCCTTGCCGGTCGTTGGGTTGGCCTTGACAGCAGCGATAGGTGTGTTGATCCGAAGCTGACCCTCGACCACATCGACACCAACGACGATGGGGTTGGTCTTATTGAAGACGGCGACGGTATTGAGAACGCAAGGAAAGACGGCGAGTAACTTCAACTCTTCCTTCTTCTTCTCCTTGAGTTCATCCATGTGTTTGGTGAAGGCGTCAAAGAGATGGTAGATGATATCCGCGGTGAAAATCTTGATACCCTGCTCATCAGCATATTGCTGTGCCTCCTTGTCTACCTTGACATCGAAGCATAGCATGACAGCGTAGTCTTTAGCCTTCTCCAGCATGATACCGCATTGCATCACGTCGCGCTTGAAGACCGGGCCAATACCAACATTAGCCACCGGAATCTTGCAGTCCTTCAAGAAATCGAGCAGAGCCTCGAGAGAGCCGAGTGTCGATGCCTGGACGCTGACACCGCGGCCAGACTTCTCAACACGACTGAAGAGAGTAGCAAGATCCGATTCTACCTCATCTTCCAGGTCCGACTCATCGTCATCGGGCCCGACAACAAGCAGACGAGAGCCCGCAATAGCGCCCTCGAGACCGGGCGCACTGATCTTGACACCAAGCGCCGCCTTGACTTCCTTGTTGTGAACGTATGCTGACTTGAGACGTAGTTCCTTGAGTGGAGCGGGAGTAAGAAGTGCTCTGATGTTCGTCTTGATAGCGCCCTCTACACCACAAAGAACGATGCGATCGCCTTCTCTAAGAATACCGTTTGACAGAATGACGTCAATGGTCATGCCAAAGCCTTCAATTTGTTTGACTTCCAGTACGGTGGCCTGGACTTCAGAGAGATACATCAGCGAGCCAACCATGCGCTCTTGGGTGAGCTGAACGATCAACTTCAGCATGTCGGGGATACCCTCGCCAGTGTGTGCAGATGTGGGAACCAGTGAGACATACTTGGCCATCGACTTGTTCTCGTAGAAGAGCTCGGAGTTGAAACCTTGCTCAGAAAACGCAAGCTTTGTCTGCTCAAGGCGATTCTTGAACTCATTCTGAACGGCCTTGTTCTGGAGCTTCAAACTCTCCTGGAAGCCATTGTTGTCGATCTTCTTCCAGCCATAGAGACGGTCAATCTTGTTCAGAGCGACAATGAAGGGTGTCTTTCTCTCGCGCAGAAGTCTCATGGACTCAAGGGTTTGGGGCTCGAGACCGTGCATGATATCGACGACCAGAATTGCAATATTGCACAGAGATGAGCCACGGGAGCGGAGGTTAGAGAAAGACTCGTGACCAGGAGTGTCGATGATGAGAAGACCAGGGACCTTGAATTCAAACTTGCCGTCTGGGTTGATGACCGCCGTCTTTTGCCTAATGGCTTCGACCGGGAAGTATGTCGCACCGATCTGCTGTGTAATACCACCAGCTTCGCCCTCTTGGACATTGGTTTGTCGGATCTTATCGAGAAGCTTGGTTTTTCCGGTATCGACATGGCCCAGGATACAGCAGATGGGTGACCGCAGGTTATCCTTTGACCGCGCAGCCAGAGCAGCTTGGTGTGCCTTTTCACGACGCTCGGCGGCTTCTTTCTTTCTTTGAGCTTCGGCAAGCTGCGCTTGTGTCTGCTCCTCATCTGAGGACTCGTCTTCCGACTCCTCTTCAGAATCGGTCTCTTCTTGGTTCTTGGTGGCTGGCCGTGAAGGAAGCATCTGGGCCTTGCCGTTGGCAGGTTCAGCCTCGGTTTCAGACTTAGCCTTCTTCTCGGCCTCCTCATCCGAGTCACAATCCCAGCTGTCTTTGATATCATCCTTGTCTGAGGAGGCCGAGAAGA